>SAMEA3387511__coassemble_1565_pt1 | contig 25294 bp, 18 predicted proteins | sample SAMEA3387511__metabat2_low_PE_022 | metagenome-assembled genome bin SAMEA3387511 (sample SAMEA3387511) | Felis catus | biome: Faeces | place: United Kingdom | collected 2012
AAGGTGGGTCAGGTGATTTTTATAATAGTGGGTCAAGTGACTTTATATTTTCCATCCAATCCCGGAATTACCTTTGCGCCCAGAACGAAAATGACTGACTGATGCGGCTTACTGAAAGGCGCAAAATGGAGGTAAACGAAAACAGAGGCAGATTGTGTAGAAAAAAACTTCAGGGGAAAATCCGTAAAAAAAAGAATCACCAAAAGGAAAAAGACATCACCGGAAGCGTGAAAAGGGCAAACCACAACAAAGGAAGTATGATTGTTTCCGATCCGACGGAACTTGTTCAGCCGGGTGGCAACAATCATTCTTCCCGGTTTGTCCGGCTGTGTGTGGGCGCCTGTTTCATTCATGGGGCAGGCTGACACACTCTGCATTCACTTTCCGCTTCCGGCAAAAGAGACAGCGAAAAAAGAAAAATCATTTGAAAACCCGTAAAAGCACCTCTTGGCATAGGCGCAAAAGAAAGGGGCATTGCTTCATCTGTCTAAACATCGTTTAGGCGTGAGGCAATGCCCTTTTCTCCAGCTATGCGGTAGTCGGCACACGTTTGTTCCAAACTCGTTTTGGGCAATGGTGTGCCGACGGACAATACCGCTTTTACGGAAAATTCTTATGAATGAGGGGATAAAAAACGGGAGTTTATATCAAAATCTCGAATTAAATAGCTACTTTTGCATACGAAGAGTTCTTTGAAGGTTACGCAACGCGCAGAAGGATAATGCAGTAGATAACTAACTAAATCGTAACCTATTACTATCAAGAGCAATTAACCTACGCTCATTTCCAATAAATTACACTCTTTTCGTAACTTCTTTTTGCAAATATACATATAAATTACGGATATGTAGAGAAAGAAGATAATAAGCCGGAAGAAGAGGTGAAAGAATGAGGGCTTCGGAGTAAATTTTTCTTGAAAACAGTAACGGTTTGTTTCTTTTTATTACTTTTGCGCGATAATAAAAGATAAATTGATAGATATGATAACGTTTACTCTCGCATTGGTATTATTGGTGGTGGGATATTGGGTTTATGGAAAGTACGTCAATTCCTTGTTTGCTCCTGATTCCACACGTAAAACGCCGGCTTTGACAATGGCCGACGGGGTGGATTTTATTCCCCTTCCCACATGGAAAATTTTTATGATTCAGTTTTTGAACATAGCCGGGCTCGGACCTATTTTCGGGGCGATAATGGGGGCGCAGTTTGGTACGGCTTCTTATTTGTGGATTGTGTTCGGTACGATTTTCGCCGGAGCCGTACACGATTTCTTGTCCGGTGCCTTATCGTTGCGTAACAATGGAGAAAGTCTTCCGGAAATTATCGGTCGTTATTTAGGAAGCCGGACTAAAAAGGTGGCCTGCGTGTTTACTGTCTTGCTGATGATTCTGGTCGGTGCGGTCTTTGTTTCAGGACCTGCAGAGCTGCTGGCCGGTATGACTCCTTCTGCGCTGGATGTGTATTTCTGGATGGTCGTGATTTTTTTGTATTACATTTTGGCGACCATGCTTCCTATTGATAAAATCATCGGACGCATTTATCCTTTATTTGCCTTTGCCTTGTTGTTTATGGCTGTAGGCATTCTTGTTATGCTGTATGTCAAAAGTCCGGCCTTGTCTGAAATGTGGGAGGGATTTGGTAGGAAGTACGAGAAGAACCCGATTTTCCCAATGATGTTTATCTCTATTGCATGTGGAGCCATCAGCGGTTTTCATGCTACCCAGTCGCCTTTGATGGCGCGTTGCATTACAAATGAAAAGCACTGCCGTCCGATTTTCTATGGAGCGATGGTAACAGAAGGAATTGTGGCACTTATCTGGGCTGCTGCGGCGACTTATTTCTTTCAGGAGAACGGTATTGTGGATAAAGTGACCGGAGTGGCTTATTCCGGAGCCAAGGTCGCTACAGATATCTCAAAAGACTGGTTGGGGGCATTCGGTGGCATTTTGGCCATATTGGGAATTGTGGCAGCTCCTATTACGAGTGGTGATACCGCCTTGCGTTCGGCACGTCTGATTGTGGCAGACTTTTTTCATGTAGATCAGCGCTCTATCGCTAAACGTCTCTTCATTTGTATCCCCATATTCTTGGTTACCATCTTGTTGTTGGTGTACAGCTTTGGAGATGCGGAAGGATTCAAGATTATCTGGCGATATTTTGCCTGGTGTAATCAGACCTTGTCTGTCTTTACTTTGTGGGCCATTACGGTCTGGCTGGTTTGTGCACGGAAAAACTATTGGGTAACCTTGATTCCGGCTCTGTTTATGACTTGTGTTTGTGCCACCTATATTCTCATTGCTCCCGAAGGGCTGGCCTTGTCGGCCGAAGTGGCTTATCCTGCCGGATTGTGTTGTGCACTGGTGGCTGCGGTCTGGTTTGTATGCTGGTTCCGCCGGATACGTTCCTTATAAAGAATTGTTTGGCTGTTCTATAGATTATGTATAATTTTGCGGGCTGTAAAGGTAAAAGTAATTTCAAATGAAAAAAAGATGCTTTTTAATGTGGGTCATGATGGCCGCTTCGGCAGGGGTAATGGCTCAGAAAGAAGGTTTTGGTTATAAATTTTATGGACAGGTGCGGACCGACTTATTCTATAACAGCCGTTCTAACTCAGAAACTGTCGACGGACTTTTTTACATGTATCCTAAGGATGTAGCTCCTGATGCGGACGGAAAGGATTTGAATGCCAAACCGGATGGTAACTTCTATACTTTGTACACCAGATTGGGAGTGAATGTGACCGGACCTACCTTGGGAAAGGCAAAGACTTCGGCAAAGGTGGAAGTCGATTTCCGTGGTTCGGGTACCACTTATTCTTTGTTCCGTATTCGTCACGTGTATTTCAACCTTGATTGGGGAAAATCAGCCCTGCTGGTTGGACAAACATGGCATCCTCTGTATGGAGATGTAGCTCCTGAAATTCTGAACTTGAACATGGGAGCACCTTATCAGCCGTTCAGCCGTGCACCGCAGGTTCGCTATCGGTTTACAAACAAAAATTTCAAGTTGACTGCTGCTGCCATATGGCAGTCACAATATTTGTCAGTAGGGCCTTCTTCCAATAAAGCAGGAGAGGTTGCTACGGTTAAAAGTCAGAGCTTTATGAAGAATGGTTGCTTGCCTGAGTTTTATTTAGGCATGGATTACAATCGTCCCGGATTGCTTGCTGGGGCTGGTGTGCATGTGTCTTCCATGTCTCCCCGTACACAGTCGGAATACAATAATAATATATATAAGGTGAGTGAACGGGTGACAGGAGTTTCAGCTGAGGCGCATGTGAAATATGTGCACCGCCGTTTCTTGCTGGCAGCCAAGAGCGTGTTGGGGTCAAACCTGACGCAAACCAGTACAATTGGCGGGTATGGCATTACGTCTACGGACTCTCGCACGGGGGAACAGGAGTACACTCCTTTGCGTGTATCGCATACTTGGGTAAATATGATGTATGGAAGTAAGTTCCGTGGCGGAGTGTTTGCCGGGTATCTCAAAAACTTGGGTGCATCGAAAAATGTGACTGGAGTATTGGGTACAGGAACAAATATCGACCAGTTGAATACATTGGGAGCCGAACTGACTTACAATCGTCCGAACTGGAAGTTCGGAGCAGAATATACTTGGACCGGCGCGTGGTATGGCGATTATACTGACAAGGCACGGGTGACCAACACCCATCTGGTGAAAAATAACCGCATCGTACTGACAGCTTTGTTCCAGTTTTAATTTGTATCAATTATAATGAAATAGCGAGAAGATGCATCGGTGAAGGATGCCGCTTCTCGCTATTTTTATTATTCTGCTTTCTGTTTATATAGTTTATCTAAATCTATACTGGGTGCTTCTTTGTGAAGTAAGATAGTAGCGGATACCTCGTTAGCCTGAAAATTTTCCACATTTGATAACCGATTGATAAACTGACGTACCGTATCTACTTTTACATTTTCAACAAATACATTACGGATTGGTAATCGGGCATCTCCTTTTAGCTCGTAAATGGCATCAGCCGACTGGCAATGAATATTCTTTACATGTATTCCATCTATACGGGTGATACGTGTTTCATAAGTTGGAACTAAATCTTTCCATTGGTATAATACTTCAGTGTCTACTTCAAAGGTACGAAGCATGTCTCCAGCTTCGATATCTTCCAGGTAAATGTTTTCGATAAACCCTCCACGACGATGGTTTGTTTTTAAGAAAAACAGGCGGTGTACATTTTGTGGGGCTTTACAACGAGTCATGTAGATATTGCGTACTCCTCCGGAGATTTCACTTCCGATTCCGAGCAGGGTATGTCCATTGAGAATATCACAATCCCGGACGACGATATTTTCACTGGGTGTGTTGAGGCGCCATGCATCTTGGTTACGTCCGGCTTTGATGACCACCGCATCGTCTCCCTGGTCGAACTTACAGTTCTCAATCAGAAAATTCCGGCTCATTTCCAAATCAATTCCGTCATTGTTGTGCCCATGAGCCTGCACATCGAGATGGCGTACTACGCCGCTGTTACACAAATAGAGGTGAATGGTCCAAAAAGGACTTTGGCGGATATGAAAATCTTCTAATAATATATTTTTGCAGCGGTTAAAATGAATGAGGTGTGGACGAAGATGATTTTCCCCTCTTGCCATTTGGCGTTGTTCTACAGGGACATCTGTTGACCCCATGGAATACAATTGTCTTAATGCGTTTAAATGAGCTTCCGGACGTTTAAACCACGTACGCCAGGTGTCCATGACTGGAGCCAGCGTTCCTTTTCCGGAAATACCTACATTCTCACATTCAAATGCATAGATAAGTGGCGAGTAATTATAGCATTCCAGCCCCTCCCAGGAGGTCATTACAGCTGGAAGGTAATCATTGGGATTGTCAGAGAATTTGACTACAGCTCCTTCTTCCAAAAAAAGGTTGACATAGCTTTTGAGGTGAATAGGTCCGGTAAACCACTCACCGGCTGGGACTACCACCCGTCCGCCTCCCGCACGGTGACATGCTTCAATTGCTTTGGCAAATGCCTGGGTGTTTAGATGACTGCTTCCCTTTCTGGCTCCATATTTTGTGATGGGGAATTCTTTATTGGGGAATGTGCACAAGTGTACGGAGTCCATAGGGAAGGGAGCTTCCACATGTATAGGTTGTACGTTCACTTTTTGTGCTGAAGTTGTATACGCCATTAGGCTTGCAACAAAAATAGAAAATAATGTCTTGCTTCTCATGGTAATGTATTAGTTAGTATGTCTTTTGTGGCAAAGGAAAGCATTCTTTTGGAAATAAATCAGGTGTGAATGTCCTTATAAATGTATTTTTGTACGATATTCTATGATTCCGTACGTTTGTCCGCATCCTTTTTGGTCATAAGCGTTTAATTTTGCCTTTACAATAACCTAAGATGAAAATGTATGAAAACAAAGCGATTTCTGAATATTGGTCTTGCCGGTCTGTTTTTGGCAAATGTGGCTTATGCACAAAGTTATCAGTTTGATTTTAGTGAGAAGAAAAAAGTCGAGAAAGGCGTGATTCAAATCTCTTCAGATTCAATATATCCTTGTGAAGGTGGTTACGGGTATGATTTTCTGCCTGCACCGGTGAAGAAAAGTAACGAACCTTTTTTCTTTTCGGTAGATGTTCCTGATGGAAACTATCTGGTGACAGTAACTTTAGGCAATGCCCGGAAAGCTGGTTCTACTACAGTGCGTGCAGAATCCAGACGTTTGTTCCTTGAAAATATATCTACTCGGAAAGGAGAGTTTCTAACTTATCGTTTTACGGTGAATAAGCGTAATACGATAATAAGTGATGGGGAAAAAGTGCAGATTAAGGAGCGGGAAAAGAATAAATTGAACTGGGATGATAAGTTGACATTTGAGTTTAATGGAGATGCTCCTTGTCTGGCTAGTCTGAAAATTGAACCGGTAAATGATGTGGTGACTGTGTTTTTGGCGGGTAATTCTACTGTCGTAGACCAGGATAATGAGCCATGGGCTAGCTGGGGACAGATGATTCCGCGCTTTTTTGATGAACATGTGTGTTTTGCAAATTATGCAGAAAGTGGTGAACGTGCTGATACCTTTATTAAGGCTGGTCGCCTGAAGAAGGCTTTAACTCAGATGAAAAAAGGGGATTATATGTTTATCGAGTTTGGGCATAATGACCAGAAGTTAAAAGGGCCGGGCAAGGGAGCCTATTATTCATTTGCCAGCAATTTGAAATATTTTGTAGATGTAGTACGTGCAAAAGGGGGGATTCCGGTTTTTGTGACTCCTACCCAACGTCGTTCATTTGACAATTCTGGTAAAATACAGGAAACACACGAAGACTATCCTGATGCGATGCGTTGGGTTGCCCAGCGTGAGGGAGTGCAGGTGATAGAATTGCATGACATGACCCGTGTGTTTTATGAAGCTATGGGAGTAGAACCTTCTAAAAAAGCTTTTGTGCATTATCCGGCAGGAACTTATCCCAATCAGACGAAGGCTTTGGCTGATAATACCCATTTCAATCCATACGGAGCGTATGAAATTGCTAAATGTGTGATTGAAGGTATTAAGCAGTTGAATCTTCCCTGGGTTAAATATTTGAGAGATGATTATCATCCTTTTAATCCTGCGAGTCCAGATAAAGTAGATACATTCAAGTGGAATGAAAGTCCTTTCACGGAGATAGAGAAACCTGATGGAAATTGATTTTTGTAAGTTATAGAGTCTTATAAGTTTTAATAGGTAGGATAAGCTATTTGAGGTAAAAGGGAGAAAGAGCGGACTAAATGATCAATAGTTCGTTCTTTTTTTATTTGTCAATAGATTTATGTACAAAAGCACATGATTGTGTACAATATTCCATGCGAGAGTAATCTCTTTCTGCTATCTTTGGAATTTGAAAATCAGTAAATATGTATATGAAAAAACACATAATGTGGGGAGTCTGGTTGCTGGGGGCAACCTGCTTTTCTTTTTCTGCTTATGCGCAAAACAAGGTGAAAGCGCCAATGGAAGATGTGAACCAGGTAGTCGATTTGACACTGGATAGCTTGAATAAAGCAAAAACAGCCAGACCGGTTGCGGGGTCTACCCGTAAGGGAAATAATCCTGTACTTTTCCTTGTTGGAAATTCTACGATGCGTACTGGTACGTTAGGTAATGGAAACAACGGACAGTGGGGATGGGGATATTTCTTCCATGAATATTTTGATGAAAACAAGATTACAGTAGAAAATCATGCGTTGGGAGGAACCAGTAGCCGTACATTCTATACCCATTTGTGGAAAGATGTCTTGAAAGGGGTAAAAAAAGGCGACTGGGTTATCATAGAACTAGGGCATAACGATAACGGACCGTATGACAGCGGACGTGCACGGGCTTCTATTCCGGGTATCGGTAAAGACAGTCTCGAAGTGACAATTAAGGAAACAGGGGTAAAGGAAACAGTATATACGTATGGTGAATACATGCGTCGTTACATTCGTGAAGTCAAAGCTAAAGGAGCTCATCCGATTCTTTTTTCTCTTACTCCGCGCAATGCTTGGGAAGATAAAGACAGCACTATAATTACTCGTGTAAATAAAACTTTTGGTTTGTGGGCCAAACAGGTAGCTAAAAAAGAGCATGTACCTTTTATTGACCTTAATGAGATAACGGCTCGTAAATTTGAGACTTTTGGCAAGGAAAAGGTAAAATATATGTTCTATTTGGATCGTATCCATACCAGTGTGTTTGGAGCACGGGTAAATGCTGAATCTGCCGCCGAAGGTATTCGTGAATATAAAAAACTGGAACTTGCCCGTTATTTGAAGCCTGTCGAACAAGATACGGTCACTGGTTCAACCAGAAAGAAAGGCTGTCCGGTGTTATTTACCATAGGTGACAGTACGGTGCGTAATCAGGATAAAGACGAGAATGGTCAGTGGGGATGGGGAAGTGTGATTGCCGAACTGTTTGACTTAAATAGAATTTCTGTAGAGAATTGTGCTAAAGCAGGCCGTAGTGCCCGTACTTATTTGGAGGAAGGCCGCTGGGATAAGGTCTATGATGCCTTGCAACCTGGTGATTTTGTATTGATTCAATTTGGGCATAACGACGCTGGAGCTATTAATACAGGAAAGGCGCGTGCTGAACTTCCAGGGGCTGGAGAAGAAAGTAAAGTCTTTTTAATGGAAGCCACTAAAACTTATGATGTGGTGTATACATTTGGCTGGTATTTGCGTAAATTTATCCGCGATGCTCAGGAAAAAGGGGCTATCCCTATTGTGTTGAGTCATACGCCACGTAATATGTGGGATAATAATGAGATACAACGTAATACCACATCTTTTGGTAAATGGACACGGGAAGCTGCTGAAGCAACAGGTGCGTATTTTATTGACTTGAATAAGTTGTCAGCAGATAAATTGCAACAGATTGGTTATGAGCAAGGTCTGAAATACGTAGCTCCTTATTTCTGTAAGGATCATACACATACATCATTGAAAGGAGCGCACTTGAATGCACAAAGCATTGCAGACGGTTTGAAAGAAACAGATTGTACATTGAAAAACTATTTAAAATAATTGGAGGTACTATGAAACGTGAAGCTTTTAAAATGTTCCTGAAACCAGGATTTGAAAAAGAGTATGAAAAACGCCATGCTGCTATTTGGCCGGAGCTGAAACAGATGTTGTCAGAAAATGGCGTGTATGATTATTCTATCTATTGGGATAAAGATACTAATATCTTGTTTGCCTGTCAGAAAACGAAAGGTGAAGAATCTTCTCAGGATATGGGAAATAACCCGATTGTACAGAAGTGGTGGGATTATATGGCTGACATTATGGAGGTGAATCCTGACAATTCTCCGGTTACTATTCCTTTGCCGGAAGTTTTCCACATGGATTAAACAGGCAATTCTGTACAAGATTGAAAAAAGTGCATGGCTTTTTTAGTGATGCACTTTTTTATATTTTTGCAAATAGTATATAAAAACAAAGCAGAATGAACAGGCTATTCTTCTTCATATTCTTTTTTATTGTATTGTTGGTAGAAGGAGTTGAGGCTGCAGTGGATGTGCGTTCCACTCGCTTTACAACCACATCCGGGTTAGGCAATAATTCGGTCAGATATATGTATCAAGACAGTAAGGGATTCATTTGGATGGGAACTCTTAACGGGCTTAGCCGTTTTGATGGAACTTCTTTTATTACATTCCGTCCTCGAAAAGGAAATAAGCCCTCATTGCCGGATCATCGTATACAGGAAATTATAGAGGACCAGAATTGTTTTTTATGGATAAAGACAACAGGAGAGTCAGTCGGGTGTTACGACTTGAAGAAGGACTGCTTTGTAGATTTTACAGGTAGTGGTGAATATTTACGCCATTATTCGAATGTCTATTTTGTCAATAAAAATGAAGCTTGGGTAACAGGAGAAAGAGAAGGATGCCGGTTGATACGCTACCAGAAAGACCGTACTTTTACTTCAATTGCCTTCGATGTTCGTAGTGGGCTTGCGTCCAACCTTATCCGTGATTTGAAGGTAGGTGCAGAAGGTTGGGCCTGGATTGCTACAGGAAAAGGGCTTTATTATTGGGATGGAAAGAAACTTCATGCAGTGGATGAGCGTATGGATTTTATGAGAATAGCTGTTCACGGGAAGAAGACCTATTTCCTGACGAATAAAGGGGCTGTGTATACTTTCCTGAATGGGGCTTTAAAGAAGGAAGTTTCTATTGAAGGAGATTTTACTTACTATGATAATTTGATATTAGGTAAGAAGTGGCTTATTTTTAGTGGTACCAATACTTGGAGCTTTGACTTTGAAACGCATGTACTGATTTTAGCTGAAGAAGCACTGCAAATAAAAAGAGCGAAGGTTATTAAAGATAACAAGGGAGAATCGTGGGTTTATGGAAACAGTGGAGTATTAACTTGGATTGATTCCCAATCGGGAAAAGTGACTCCTTTTTTATTGATGCCGGAAGAGAAGCGTAATTATGTGGACAGGGAACGCTATTATGTGGTACATGATTCACGTGGAATTATTTGGATTGGTACTTATGGTAACGGCCTTTTTGTATATGATGTGGCAAACGGGCAAATGAAACATATCGTAGCCGACTCAGACAATGCGCAAAGTCAGATTGGCTCAGATTTTTTGCAATGTGTCATAGAAGACCATTCTGGAAATATATGGGTAAGTTCGGAATATACGGGAGTGTCCCGTTTGGAAGTCCTGAATGAAGGTACACTTCGTATTTTCCCGGCAGGTGAAGGGAAGTTTAATCGTTCGAATACGGTACGTACCCTGCACCGTTGTTCTTCTGGAAATATCATTCTTGGAACCCGTGATGGAAGAATGTATGAATACGATTCACAGTTGAATAATAAAAAGGAAGAAACAACTTATGGAAGTAATATTTATGCGGTTGTAGAGGATGCGGATGGAGTTCAGTGGTATGCTTCGCGTACCAAGGGACTGATTGTGGGTAACCGTGTATATACACATAATCCTTCCGATTCGTCTTCCTTGGGATCGAATCAAGTGTTTTGCCTGTTGAAAGATAGTAAAAACCGTATATGGGTTGGAACTTTTGAAGGAGGACTTGATCTGGCCGTTCCGGGCAAGAATGGCTATACTTTCCGCCATTTCTTGACTTCCACTTATGGACAGCGTCAGGTGCGGGTTATTTTTGAAGATGACAATCATTGGGTTTGGGTTGGAACCAGTGAAGGCGTTTATGTGTTTCAGCCTGATAAACTGTTGAAAGATCCGTCTGCATATTATAGTTATACCTTCGATAACGGAATGTTGAGAAGTAATGAGATTCGTAGCATCGCTTCTGATGGGAAAGGGCACATCCTGATAGCAGAGTCGGGAGCCGGATTTTCGGTATGCTCTCTTCCTGAAAATGGAAATTATGCTCAGCTGAAGTTTGAACATTTTGGATTAGAGGATGGATTGGTTAACGGAATGGTACAAACTTTCATTCCAGATATGAATGGTAAAATCTGGATTACCACAGAATTCGGTGTTTCTTGCTTTGATGCGGCCCGTAAAACATTCGAAAACTATTTCTTTTCTACAAATATGCTGGGCAATGTGTATGCCGAGAATTGTGGACTAAGTTTGGATGACGGCCGTATTGCTTTTGGTACAAATTATGGATTGACGGTGATTGATCCGCGTAGGGTAAAACATCCGGAAAGTAAAACGAAAGTTACGTTTACAGATTTGCGGTTGAATGGCATTTCGGTTAGTCCAGATGAACCGGATTCTCCTTTGGATATGTCTTTAGCCTATGCTTCAGAGGTGAATTTACAGTATTATCAAAGTTCTTTTGTGGTAGAATTTTCTACTTTCGACTACTCGGGAGCAGGAGGTTCTAAGTTCAGTTATAAGCTTGAAAACTATGATAAGGGATGGAGTGTTCCTTCGTCCTTGAATTTTGCGGCTTATAAAAATCTTTCTCCAGGAACCTATTATCTTCACGTTAAAGCTTCTGATGCTTCCGGATTATGGGGAGCGGAGGAATCTGTATTGAAGATTGTGGTGAATCCTCCTTTCTGGAAAACGCCATGGGCTTATATCTTGTATGTGATAGTGATAGCTGTACTGTTGTACATTGTATTCCGTATTATACGTAATATGAATACTTTACGTAACAAGATTAAGGTAGAGGAGCAGCTTACCGAGTATAAACTGGTGTTCTTTACCAATATTTCACATGAGTTCCGTACGCCGTTGACGTTGATACAAGGTGCGTTGGAGAAGATTCACCGCTTGAAAGTGCCGAAAGAAATGGCTTACTCTCTTAAGATTATGGACAAGAGTACGGAACGTATGCTGCGTCTGATTAATCAATTGCTTGAATTCCGTAAAATGCAGAATAATAAGCTGGCATTGTCATTGGAAGAAACAGATGTGATAGCTTTCCTGTATGAAATTTATTTGAGCTTCAAGGATGCGGCAGAATCAAAGAACATGGAATTCCGTTTTATTCCTTCTTGTCAGTCGTACAGGATGTTCATTGATAAGGGAAACGTGGATAAAGTAGTGTATAATATTTTGTCTAATGCCTTTAAATACACTCCGTCAAAAGGAAAGATTGAGTTTGTGGTGAATGTAGACGAATCGGCTGGAAGACTGAAAATGAGTGTATCTGATACGGGTGTGGGTATTCCCAAGGAAAAACGTGGCGAATTGTTCAAGCGGTTTATGCAAAGTAATTTCTCTGGTGACAGTGTAGGCGTGGGGCTGCATCTGACGCATGAACTGGTCAACGTGCATAAAGGAACAATTACTTATGAGGAGAATCCGGGAGGAGGCTCTATCTTTATTGTGACTTTGCCGACGGACAAGTCCGTATATGAAGAAAAAGATTTTCTTGTGCCGAACAATGTGCTGCTGCGTGAGGAGGAAATGGCTGAAAAGCATTTGGCGGATGTGGTATTGAAGGATGAAGAAGGGCTGGATGAAGTTCTTCCAGTAAATCCGCTGAATAAATACAAGGTCTTGATTGTAGAGGATGATAATGATGTGCGTGAATTTCTGAAAGAGGAGCTGGGAGTATATTTTGAGGTTGTAGCAGAAGCTGATGGAGATGCAGGATTGGAGCGTGCGCGTAATTATGATGCGGATTTGATAATCAGTGATGTGGTCATGCCGGGATGTTCAGGTTTTGAACTGACACGGAAATTGAAGACAGATTTTAATACCAGTCATATTCCGGTGATTCTGCTGACGGCCATGACTTCGGTAGATAATCATGTGAAAGGAGTGGAGTGTGGAGCTGATGCTTACATCACGAAACCGTTTAGTCCGAAACTGTTGTTGACACGGGCGTTTAAGTTGATAGAGCAGCGTGAAAAACTAAAAGAGAAATTCTCACATGATCCCAATCAGGTGCGTCCGGCTCTTTGTTCCTCTGATAAGGATAAATTCTTTGTAGAGAAGATGGGGCGCATTATGGAAACGCAACTGGGAAATCCTCAGTTTACCGTAGACGAGTTTGCTTCCATGATGGGGGTAGGACGTTCTATCTTTTATCGTAAGGTGAGAGGTGTAACAGGTTATTCCCCCAATGAATACATACGTATTATGCGAATGAAAAAAGCGGCAGAACTGCTTTCTTCTCTGGAAAATCTGACAGTGGCCGAAGTTTCGTATCAGGTAGGTATTAACGATCCGTTCTATTTTAGTAAATGTTTTAAACTCCAGTTTGGTGTGACTCCTTCCGTCTATCAGAAAGGAGGAAGAGGAGAAAAGGAAAAAGAAGCAAATGCCGATTCTGAAGTCAAAGAAGAATAAGCTAGAGGTTGAATCTTCTTTGCTATTTGGAATTTGCAAAAATTAGAAATAAGCGGCCGATAATGTAAATATTTGATGAAAAATGTCGGATATTCTGTAAAGTTCATGATTAAAGGCGTGTAAAAGTAATAAATATTGAAATTATATGAAGAAAAAGTATTATCTTTGTACGAATACAAAAACATAGAAGATGGGACATCATCAATTAGACAGTTTAGACGAACAAATTCTGCGTATGATCGCAGGCAATGCACGTATTCCTTTCTTGGAAGTGGCACGTGCTTGTAATGTATCGGGAGCCGCTATTCATCAGCGAATTCAGAAGTTGACGAACCTGGGAATTCTGAAAGGTTCAGAATTTATCATTGATCCGGAAAAGATAGGTTATGAAACCTGTGCTTACATCGGTTTGTATTTGAAGGATCCGGAACAGTTTGACACTGTAACAGAAGCATTGAAGTTTATTCCGGAGGTAGTGGAGTGTCATTTTACGACAGGGCAGTATGACATGTTCATCAAGATTTATGCAAAGAACAATCATCACTTGCTGGAAATTATCCACGATAAACTTCAACCGTTGGGCTTGTCGCGCTCGGAAACAATTATTTCTTTCCGTGAAGCTATCAAGCGCCAGATGCCGATAATGGATCTGGCGAATGATGAAGATTAAAATCGCGACGCTTATTTTTGTGTACGTTCGTAATCCACGAAACTATAGGAGTAGAGATGCTTTTCGTCTGTCGGATGGCATTCTCTACTTTTTTCTTTCCATAGCTCCGGACTTACTTCCGGGAAGAAGGCATCGGTGGGTGCCTGCTCATCGTCTACTTCCGTAAGATACAGGCGGTCGGCCAATGGGAGTGCTTCCGTGTAGAGAGTAGCTCCCCCGATGATAAATACCTCCTCGTCTTCCTTGCAGGTATGCAGGGCATCGGCCAGTGTGTGGAAACATTCCGCACCTTCAAAGTGCAGTTCCTGGTGGCTGAGTACCACATTTCTCCGGTTGGGGAGGGCTCCTTTCGGGAGTGATTCAAACGTGTGGCGTCCCATGATGATGGTATGTCCGGTGGTCAGTGCCTTGAAGCGTTTTAAGTCGTTGGGCAGCCAGTAGAGTAACTTGTTCTGATAGCCTATTCCTCTTTTCTGATTGATGGCTGCAATGATGGATAGTGTCATGTCTGGTGGTTCTTAATGTTATACAGATACTTTTCCGGCAATGTGAGGCCAGGGATCATAATTCTCTAACTGAAAATCTTCATAGTGGAAGCTGAAAATATCTTTCACGTCCGGATTGATTTTCATGGTAGGCAGGGGGCGCGGGGTACGGGTGAGCTGCAGGTCTACCTGTTCCAAGTGATTCAGGTAAATATGAGCGTCGCCGAGTGTATGAATAAAGTCACCCGCTTTCAAGCCGGTTACCTGTGCCATCATCTGCAGCAGCAGGGCATACGATGCGATATTAAAAGGTACTCCCAAAAAGGTATCGGCACTGCGCTGGTACATTTGCAGGCTGAGACGGCCGTTGGCTACATAAAACTGAAAGAATGCATGACACGGCGGAAGGTTCATGTTGTTCAGGTCGCCCACGTTCCATGCACTGACTATGATGCGTCGCGAGTCGGGATTATGCTTGATGGTTTCCACGGCTTCCGAAATCTGGTCGATGAACTTGCCGTCATAACCTGGCCATGAACGCCACTGGTAACCGTAGATGTGGCCTAAATCGCCGTTTTCATCTGCCCATTCGTTCCAGATTCTGACCCCGTTTTCTTGCAGGTATTTTACGTTAGTATCTCCTTGTAAGAACCAGAGCAGTTCATGGATGATGGATTTCAAATGAAGTTTCTTGGTCGTGACAAGTGGGAAGCCCTCTTCCAGGTTGAAGCGCATCTGATGTCCGAACACGCTGATGGTGCCCGTTCCGGTACGGTCTTCTTTTCGTACTCCTTCCGTACGGATGCGGTGCAACAAATCGAGATATTGTTTCATGATTGGATTTTTTTGTTTGTGCAAAGGTAGCTAATTTTTTTGTATTTTTGCCGCCGTAATCAATTGCTGGAAACATGAATTTACCTTCTGATTTTATCCTCCGTACGCGTGAGTTGCTGGGAGATGCGGAGTTTGCTGCTTTGACTGAAGCATTGGAAAAAGATACGCCTGTCAGTATTCGTATGAATACCGATAAAAGTGACCTTGTTCCGCAGGAAAGCACCTCTGTGCCCTGGTGTCGCGAAGGATATTACCTGTCCGGTCGTCCGTCGTTTACGTTTGACCCCTTGTTTCATGCGGGCTGCTATTATGTGCAGGAAGCTTCGTCCATGTTCCTGGAACAGGCGTTACGTCAGTATGTGTACGAGCCGGTCACGATGCTCGATTTGTGCGCGGCTCCGGGAGGAAAATCTACCTTGGCCCGTAGCATACTTCCGGAAGGCAGCTTGCTGGTGGCCAATGAGGTGATGCGCAACCGTTCGCAGGTGCTGGCTGAGAATCTGATAAAATGGGGAAATCCGGGGGTGATTGTAACCAATAATGATCCGGCTGATTTTACAGAATTAGGACCGCTGTTCGATGTGATTCTGACAGATGTGCCCTGTTCGGGGGAAGGAATGTTCCGCAAGGATGAAGTGGCCATGCAGGAGTGGAGCATAGAGAATGTGGACACCTGCTGGCAGCGTCAGCGCCGTATTTTACGGGATATATGGCCTTGCCTGAAGACCGGAGGACTGCTGATTTATAGCACGTGTACATATAATCGGGAGGAAAATGAGGACAATGTGGCATGGATTGCACAGGAATTGGGGGCAGAGATACTTCCTTTGGAGACGCAGCCGGACTGGCACATTACGGGAAATCTGACCGGTACGGAGTTTCCGGTTTACCGTTTCCTGCCTCATAAGACTACGGGTGAAGGTCTGTTTATGGCAGTGCTGCGGAAAACAGCGGATGAACCCGCGGTGAGTGTGCGGACAAAGACCGGTGGAAAGGCTTCCAAAAAAGGAAAAGGAGGTAAGGTGGTTGCGCTTCAAGTGCCAAAGGAGATGAAAGCCTGGGTGCAGGGAGCCGGAGACTATGTGTTTGAAGTAAATGACAGTGAAGCGATGGCCTTTCCTGCTGCCTATAAAGATACGTATGACCTGCTGAAGAGCCAGTTGCGCATACTGCATGCCGGAATTTCTTTGGGAGAACTGAAGGGAAAGGACTGGCAGCCTTCGCATGCGCTGGCTATGAGTACCGTTTTTGAGAGAGATTCGTTTCCGATGGCTGAACTGACTTACTCACAGGCCATTGCTTATTTGCGGAAAGAAGCGGTAGTACTTTCACCGGAAGTGCCGAAAGGGTATGTGACATTTACTTATCAAGGTCAGGTATTAGGATTTGCCAAGAATATCGGTAACCGGGCCAATAACTTGTACCCGCAGGAGTGGCGAATCCGAAGCGGATATTTGCCGGAAATTATTCCGGATTTATTCGGATAAAAAACGCCTTTACGTTTACGCTAAAACGCAAGTACGTTTTACTTGAAACGCAAGTGCATTTTAATCAAAACGCAAGTACGTTTTCCTTCAAACGCAAGTGCGTTTTTCAGGAGGAATCCAAGCATTTTGATTAAAAAATTGCAACTTGCTGATATGTAGAATGTTATTCTATTTTAGTGTAAGGGGAATTCCTTTATAAAAATCCAGTATTTTGGTACGGAACAGGTAGTCGTACTTAGCTTGTACGCAGTCGGACACCGCTTTCATCCAGTTGGTCCGTGCCTCGTTGTATTCCGTAGCGTTTGCTTTTCCGTACATGTATTTTTCTTTCATCAGCTTGAAAGAGGCTTCTGCTGCTTCATCTGCCACCTGACTGCTCTGGTATTTGCTTTCTGCATTGACAGCATTGTAGTAGGCTTGCTGGATTTCCTTGTAAAGTTTCTTCTTGGTTTCCTCCAATTGCCAGTTTAAGGTAGTCTGTTCAAGGCGTGCCGTGCGTACACGGTTGCGTGTACTCAGTCGGTTGAAGATGGGAATACTTAACGAGAGTCCTACATACTGGCTGAAATTATCTTTCAGCTGAGAGTGGAAGCTCGGATTTTCTCTTCCCGATACGTTATAATAGCTTGTTCCAAGTCCGGCTCCGAAGTTTAGTTGCGGATAATAGGCACTTTGTGCAATGCGGATGCTGCGTGCAGCTCCTTCCAGACGGTATTGTGCAGCCTTGATGGACGGCTTGGTCAGCAAAGCCTGACTGTAGATTTCGGCAGGAGGAGTCAGTGTACCGAACAACTGCTCAGGCTGGATGTCGGGAGAAACAATCCGGAAATTGTCGGGAGAGGGCAGTTCCAGCAACTGGCTTAAATCGAGCAGAGACAGACGGTAGTCATTTTCAGCCTGCACCAGTGACAACTGGTCTTGTGCCACGCGCGACTTGGCTTCATACCATTCTGCTTCAGACGCCTTTCCATTCTTGAAATAGGCTTCCTTTTGTGCCAGCATTTCCTGACTTAACTCTACTTGCTGCCGGGCTATCTTGACCAGTTCTTCGTTGAACAACACCTGCAAGTAAGCAGAGGCTACCTCAATGCTGATGTCTTCTTTGGCCTTGTTCAAATCTTCGGTAGCCGCTTTCAGGTTCAGTTTGGAGAGCGCAATGTTGTTGGGTATCTGCATGCCGGTGAACAAGGGTACGCTCGTACTCAGGTTGAGGCCGGTATTCTGTGTGTTGATACTTTGGTACGTATTGTTGGCCTGCAAGCTTCGTCCGAAGTTGAACGAGTGAGAGGCACTACCGTTCAGGTCGGGCAGACGGCTCCATTTGGCGGTGTTCAGTTCCACTTCGCTTTTGTCGCGTGCGGCTTCCTGTTGTTTGACGGTCAGGTTATGAGCAATGGCATAGTCGATGCAGCGAGTCAAGTCCCATGCCTCCTGTGCTTGTGTGCCATTGGCCAACAGCACGCTGATGCTCAGTGCTGTCAGTAATTTGGTATTGATTTTCATGGCTTACATTTCTTTTTTAAGTCCGCGAATCGATTCGTTGGCTTTCAGCCCGCTTTTAATCTCGATGTTCACTCCGTCGCTGATACCGGTCTGTACCTGACGGCGGGTAAACTTCTGTGTCGGTACGCTGTCCGTCAGTACATATACGAAAGTGGAGTCACCGCTGAACTCAATGGCACTTTCCGGTACGGTCAGGGCATTGTTGGCCCGCTGGAGTTCGATTTCCGCATTGGCACTGTAGCCGGAGCGGATGGTGATGCTGTCGGGCACCGTGATGGCAGCCTTGATTTCGAACTGGTTGGCCCCGTTATTTTCTACGCTTTTAGGAGAGATGTATTCCAGTACGGCATCGAATTTCATGTCCTGTAAGGCTCCCAATGTGATTTTTACAGGAGTTCCTTCGTGAATACGTCCCACTTCTGTTTCGTCCACGTTACCTCTGAAGATAAGGTCGCTCATATCGGCCACGGTGGCGATGGTGGTACCGTCGTTGAATGTATTGCTCATGATGACCGAGTTACCTACCTTGATGGGGACATCCAGAATCAGTCCGTCAATCGTAGAACGAATCAGCGTGCTGCTGAAGGAGGCACTGCTTTTGGTGATACCTTCTTTCACGATTTCCAGGTTGTCTTTGGCAGCCTGGAGTTCTTCTCTGGCTTGTTTGGCTGCTAATAGAGTCTTTTCGTACTCCTCGCTGCTCACCAGTTTGCTATGGTAAAGCTTCTCCATACGTTCCAGGTCGGTTTCTGCCTGACGGCCGTTGATTTCAGCCAAACGTACACGACTTTCGGCAGAGTTGAGCGAGCCTAATTCGGGGATTACCTTGACTTTGGCAATGATTTCTCCTTTTTTCACCGTTTCTCCGGCCTCCTTGTAGACTTCGGATATGATACCGGAAATCTGCGGCTTGATTTGCACCTCATCGCGTGGCTCAATTTTTCCGGTAGCCACGGTGATTTGTGCCAAATCGGTGGTTTTGGTGTGGAGAATATCGTAGGCCGTATCTTTCGGCTGCGACTTCTGATAAAGGAATACAAATGTGCCGATAAAGATGAGCGCAATCAGCACCAGCGAAATAATCTTGATGTACTTTTTCATATCAACTTTGGTTTTTTGTTTGTCTTGTGGTTTTATTTATTCGTCGCGTATGGCCTCAATGGGTTTGATGCTCATGGCCCGGTAGGCAGGAGCCAGTCCGGCTAACAGTCCTAAAATCAGGAGGAGAGCACAAGCACCGATTGCCTGCCAGAAACTGATTTGAAATTCGGTGGGAGAGGTCGGGGTGGAGGTCCCCATTTCTGTCAGGTTCAACAGGAAGACGGCAAAGGAAATGCCGGCCATACCTGCCAGGATGGTCAGTACCATACTCTCGGAAAGAATCTGCGACAGAATGTCGTTCGGGCGTGCCCCGATGGCACGACGTATACCGATTTCGGTGGTTCGTTCCTTAACCGTAACCATCATGATGTTGCTTACACCGATGGCTCCTGCCAGCAGGGTGCCGAGACCGACCATCCATCCCAAAATCCGGATGCCGGAAAACAGGTTGTCTACCATGCTGAACATGGCTTCAGCGTTGACTAAAATAACGGCCTGCCCGTCGTCCGGATGAATCAGGTGTGCTTTTTTGACCACTTGCTCTACCTTTTTCTCTACTTCACCGATGGAGTATCCTTTACGGGCCGTATAGCAGAGCAGCTGCACGTTCTGTCCGAAGTTGTAGTTCTGCTGCATGGTGGAAAACGGGATGATGACCGACGTTTCGGACTGTCCTTGTATGGAAATGTTTCCTACCGCCATGCTTACTCCGATTACCCGGTAATAGATGCCATTGACTTCAATGAACTTTCCGCAAGGGTCTTCCCCTCCCGGAAACAAGGTCTCGTAAATACGCTTTCCAATCACACAGACTTTCCGCTGGTCGCGTATGTCAATGTCATTGATGAACCGTCCGAACACGATATTCGGTTCTTCTATTTTCTGGTATTCCGGATAAAGTCCTTTCAGCGTACCTGAGATTTTATTTTCATTATAAATGGCATTGATGCCCCATTTGGCCAGTGTGGCAGTCACGGTTTCCAGTTCTCTGACCTGTTTTCTCACACGTTCCACATCCTTGTTTTCCAAGTCCCAGTATCTGCCTTGCTGAAAACCTTTGTAGGCCTTGCTCGTCTTGTTTGTGCCTAAAAAGCCGGAATTGGTGGCAAAGCCTTCAAACTGGCGCGAAAGCATTTGTTGTAGCCCTTTGGCACCTCCCATCAGGGAAATCAGCATGAATATTCCCCAGAAAATACCGAAGGCAGTCAGGAAGCTTCTGGTTTTGTTGCGGGTGATAGTGAGAAGAATCTCTTCCCATGTATCTAAATCAAATCGTCTCATGGTCAGTCTGCTCTAAGTGCTTCAATGGGTCGGATTCTGGCCGCTTTTCTTGCAGGGAAAAGTCCTGCCAGCGTACCGGCGATAACTAATGTCAAAGTAGCTTCTATGGCAATGGACAAGTCTACTGTCGGGTTTTCGAAAAAGGTCATCGAAAAGACACCCATGTCCATGGTCTGTTTGCCTGCTACTTGATTCATGTATTCCGTCACGGCAATGCCTGCCACCATGCCGATGTAGCCGAAGAAAGTCGTGATAGTCACACTTTCAGAGATAATCAGCCAGAGGATGGAAGCGGGTTTAGCTCCCAGGGCTTTTCGGATGCCGAATTCGTGCGTGCGTTCGCGGACGGTAATCAGCATGATGTTGCTCACTCCTACGATGCCGCTGAGCAGGGTAAAGATTCCGATTACCCAGATGGCAGTATGCAGGATTTGGGTGGCCGCCTGCTGTTGCAGGTATTGTGTAAAGCGGTTCCATATCCAGATGGCTCCTTCGTCGGTAGGCGAGAATTGTTTCTTCAACCCTAAAGCCTGCCGGTATTCCGCCTCAAATTGTTCGTTGGTAGCTTCATCGGCCAGTCCTTTGGTTGTAAATGTGATGTTGTCTATGCTGTCACCCTTCTGATAGATGGTTTGCAGGGTAGTGAATGGCACGAGAGCAGAAGGCGAAAAACTGTTCTGGTCGGTATAGATACCTACCACCTGATAGGGTACACCTTGTGCGTTCAGGTATTTCCCGATGGGAGAAGTGTGAGGAAAGAGGTTCTTTACCGTTTTTTCATGCAGTACGATAATTTTTCGCCGCTCCTCCATGTCGCGTGCGTTGACGAAGCGTCCCTCTTTAATCTTGATGGCTTCAAGTGAAGGATAATTGGGAAAAACTCCGTTGATTCCGATACTGATGGCTTCTTTTCCGTAAGTAAGAATGACATCACTTTTGCTGACGGTGGCACCGGTTTGGATGATGTGGTCAGGAAATGAAGTAGCAGTTAGTTCGCGGTCACTCTCTTTCAGGTAAATGCTGCGGCCCTCTTTCATACCTTTGTAAGGTTGTGAGGTCATGCCCGGATAGATTTTCATGGAGTTCATAATCATGCCTTTCGACTGGTTCTCAAAGGCATGGATGAGGCCGTTTCCGGCTCCCAATAATACAATCAGCATGAAGATGCCCCATGCTACGGAAAAGCCGGTCAGCAGGGTGCGCAACTTATTGCGCATGATGGTTCCGTAGATTTCTTGTATTAATTCTGTCATGGCTGGTGTTTTATTTCATGAATCCGTTTTTGCCAAATGGAGATGCATTGTGGTCAATGTTGTCTTCTATGCGCTCTATCAGTCCGTCTTTGATATGGATGATTTTATCGGTCTGGTTGGCGACTCCGCTTTCGTGGGTGACCACTACGATGGTCAGTCCTTCTTTCTCGTGCAGTTCCTTTAGAATCTGCATGACTTCTACCGAAGTCTTACTGTCCAGTGCTCCGGTCGGTTCGTCTGCTAAAATGATTTCAGGCTTTGAAATTAATGCGCGTGCAATGGCTACACGTTGTTTTTGTCCGCCCGACATTTCATTCGGGAGGTGGTGTGCCCATTCTTTCAATCCTAATTTATCCAGGTATTCCATGGCTAACAGGTTGCGCTTTTTCCGGCTTACACCTTGATAAAATAAGGGAAGGGCCACATTCTCCATGGCGTTCTTGAAAGAAATAAGGTTGAACGACTGGAAGATGAAGCCAATCATACGGTTGCGGTACTCGGCGGCCTTGCTTTCGCTCAGGTCACGAATCAGTACATCGTTCAGGTAATATTCTCCTGAATCATAGTTGTCTAATATGCCCAAGATGTTCAGAAGGGTAGATTTTCCGGAACCGGAAGAACCCATGATGGAAACGAATTCTCCTTTATTAATATGGAGGTTGATACCTTTAAGTACATGAAGGGGAGTACCATTGTAATAGGTTTTGTGAACGTTTTCTAAGTGTATCATTTGGTTTGTGTGAATTTATTGATTTATCAGGTCTCGCAAAAATAAGAAAAGTGGAAAGCTTCGAAAAATAATGCGTTAAAAATTTGCTCTGTTTTTACTGATTATTTACTTTTGTCCGTAGATAATTAACCCTAAATAGAGAAATGTCATGACAATAAACATGGAAAAACCTTATGTGGTAGGTATGGACATTGGCGGAACAAACACTGTATTTGGTGTAGTTGACTCACGTGGTAATGTGTTGGCTTCTGATTCTGTCAAGACACAGCAATATGAAAACATTGACGACTATGTTGATGCTGTATGTAAGAAACTTCTTCCTCTGTTGTCACAGTTTGGTGGAGCTGAAAAAATAAAAGGTATGGGAGTGGGTGCTCCTAACGGAAACTACTATAGCGGTACTATTGAATTTGCACCTAACTTGCCTTGGAAAGGAATCATTCCTCTGGCTTCAATGTTTGAAGAACGTCTGGGTATTCCGACTGCACTGACTAATGATGCCAATGCGGCTGCTATCGGAGAAATGACTTACGGTGCTGCACGTGGTATGAAAGATTTTATCATGATTACCTTAGGTACCGGTGTAGGTAGTGGTATCGTAATCAACGGACAGCTGGTTTATGGTCATGACGGATTTGCTGGTGAATTAGGTCATGTAATTGTAGATCGTAATGGTCGTGCATGCGGATGCGGTCGTAAGGGATGTTTGGAAACTTACTGCTCTGCTACCGGAGTAGCTCGCACTGCACGCGAATTCCTGGTACAGCGCACAGAACCCAGTTTGCTGAGAAATGTTCCGGCAGATGAAATTCAGTCAAAAGACGTATACGATGCAGCAGTGAAGGGTGACAAGCTGGCTCAGGACATTTTTGAATTTACAGGTCGTATTTTGGGACAGGCTTTGGCTGATTTCATTGCTTTCTCAAGTCCTGAAGCGATTGTATTGTTCGGTGGTTTGGCTAAGTCTGGTGATTACATCATGAAGCCGATTCAGAAAGCTATCGATGAAAACATCCTGAAGATTTATGCTGGAAAAACAAAATTGTTGCTTTCTCAGTTGAAAGATGCAGATGCAGCTGTATTAGGTGCAAGTGCATTGGGATGGGAAGTAAAAGAAAACTAATGTATTTATAAGAATAAAAAAATCAGCCCCGGCAATTTGTCGGGGCTGATTTTTTATTCTTATTTTTCGATGGTTATTTTGCAGGGTTGTTCAAGGGATTTTTTCCATTCTTGTGCGTAAGAGAACCATGTGTTTGAATCAGGGAATCCGAATGTTTCCTTACGTGAAGTAAACATGGTATAGTACCGGAAACTCTTTTCTTGGGGGGCGCTGACGGTGTACAGGAAGTTTTCCTTGTCTTTAGCTTCCTTTCTGATGTATTTCTTTGGGATATAAGTCGCCAGACCGACTGTTTCTTTTTTGTATTTGATGGTGTCGCCTACGGGCCAGTCGGTTCCCCAGCTGGCAACCAGTCCCTCGTGGTCTGAATACATGGTAGCACTGTAACCGATATTTTGCACTCCTGTGCAGAAGGTCTCTTTATCTAAAGGCTGGTCAAATAATACATCTACTTGTGCGTCGCGATGTCCGGCATACAGTGTGTAGCGGTTAATCATATTCAGTTCCTTTCCCTGGTATTCCCAACCTTTTACTTCAGCGTCGGCAATGGTACGTACCGGACCGTTGGCGATGAGGCGTTGTCCGCGGAAGGCCACAGGCTGAATGTCGGTAGCTTGTGAACCGTCCCATCCTCTTAATGTTCCGGCTCCGCAACTGCCTCTTACTAGAATCACGTCATCTCCGAATCCTTTTTGTAATTGTTCGTCTGTAGGATAGAACATGCTTTCTTTTATTTCCAGGCCTTTGTTGAACTTTCCGTATAAATCGGTTGTCTGTTTCTCGTTAAAATAGATTCGGTAGGCCACCAGCTCGCTTTCGAACGCAATGCCGTGATGTTGCAGAATAGTGTAAGTGTAACTGTCGCCCGGAGCATATACAGCTGTGCCATGTGCGTATTCCTTTGATTTGGCTGTGCGGAACAACATTTCCGCAAACACACGGGCTGGATAGGTCTTGTTTGTCTTGGCAGAGGAAAGAGTCAGGGTGAATACTTTCTTGGATTGCACCGGCAAATTAGTTACGAAAGCCAGTTCATCAGCTCTTAAATCGAAGTTTAAATCGTCCAACTGTGAAGGTATTTCATTGTTCCCTTCTTTCACAACGGCCGATTTAACGGTAAACCCTGCATTTAAGGAATGAATATCAATTACTACAGGTTCGTCGGTTTTAGCTGTATTCCAAGGGTTTTCAACAATCACTTTAATGGTCTTTTCTGCCGTTTGGGCACAAAGCATACTCCCGCTGTAAATGAAAGCGAGGCAAAGAGTGGGAAACTTTTTCATTGTAATAATGTGTTTATATATAAGATTAATGTGATTCACGTATGTTTCTTTAAGCTATTATCCTCCTGAACATGCTGCCTTCACAGGGGACATGCAGGAGGATAATAAATCTAATTCTAACCTAAATAATATTATGAAAAACCTTTTTTATTCAGGATGCAAAAATAAGCTTTCTGTTTGATATACGCTTGCAATTTTTGATTTTATCAGTGAAAAAACTGAGCATAATTTCACGGCTCTTTCATTTAAGCTTAGATAAAGGCACATAAT
>SAMEA3387511__coassemble_1804_pt1 | contig 17504 bp, 8 predicted proteins | sample SAMEA3387511__metabat2_low_PE_022 | metagenome-assembled genome bin SAMEA3387511 (sample SAMEA3387511) | Felis catus | biome: Faeces | place: United Kingdom | collected 2012
TTATCAAGAACGGATAGTAGATACACAAATTGTATAGATCACTTCCAGCACTATTTTATACAAGAAAAAACAGTTTCTTCGAGTTATTAAAAGCTGCGCAATCAGCAATTTCATATAATCACCTATAAATTAATAAGATATGCACCACCTATTCTAACAATTATATTGACATAAAAATATTCCTAAAAAAATCTCCGGATTTTTTTTACATATATATCGGACAATTCGTATAATAGAATTTACAGATTCTAACAATCTTTGCTATGTCAATAATTCAACTTAAACTTATGAAAAGTGCTAGGAACTACAAAATCTCCATGACCAGAATTTTGGCAGGAGTTTCTTTAGCTTTTTTTGCATCAGGCATAGCTACCGCAGCCAACGAATCATCGTCACCACATGCAGATGCAATTGAAAGTATTTTACAGCAAAAAGCAATTAATGGTAAAGTTCTTGATGCGGCAGGTGAGCCTATTATTGGAGCTAACGTAATTGTGAAAGGAACAACTAACGGAACGATTACCGACATTGACGGAAATTTTACCCTAAATGTTCCTTCGGAGTGTATTCTTCAGGTTTCCTATATTGGATTTAATACACAAGAAGTAAAAGTTACTTCTACTACCAACAACATTACTATAAATCTTAAAGAAGATACGGAAACGCTGGAAGAAGTAGTAGTAGTAGGTTATGGTACTCAGAAAAAAGTAAACCTGTCAGGTTCTCTCTCTACCATCAATGTAAATGAATTAACAGAAAGCCGTCCTATCACAAACGTATCTCATGCATTGTCAGGACTTGCAGCCGGTGTCAGTGTCCAGATGTCAAGCAACCAGCCAGGAAATGATGACGCCTCCATCAAAGTACGCGGTCAAGGAACACTTAATGATTCTTCTCCTCTTGTAATCATAGATGGAGCTGAAGCCAGTATCAATACCGTCAATCCTCAGGATATTGAAACAATGACAGTATTGAAAGACGCAGCATCTTCTGCCATCTACGGTTCACGTGCTGCCAATGGTGTCATCTTAATAACCACCAAACAAGGTAAGTCAGGTAAAATTAAACTTGACTATAACGGTTATGTATCATTTACCTCTCCTTCTATTCCAAGTTCTATGGATCCTGTTTCCAATTATGCAGATTACATGGAATATATCAATGAAGGATATAGAAACTCAGGAATGGCCGAAAAGTTCTCTGCACAGACCATTCAAGAATGGAGAGACAATGAAGGGAAAGATGCCTTGCGCTATCCAAATTCAAACTGGATTGATGATACATTCAACAACTCTGTATCACACAATCATGTAATTTCAATGAGTGGAGGAAGTGAGAAAATAAGATTCTATTCTTCATTTGGTTATCAGAACAATCCGGGAGTCATGGATAATACAGGGTTTGAAAAATATAGCGGTCGACTCAACATTACAGCAGATATCAAACCTTGGCTAACTTTAGGAGCATACGTAAATGGGTATGTATCAAACATGGATCCTGCGGCCAAATATACAGATACCTCAAGCACATCAACCTCTGTAGATGACGTATTCACATACGCTTCTGCCACTACTCCAGGCATGGTATTTCAAGCACCCGACGGAAGATTTGGTGCGATGAATAATCCAGAAGACGATGCACAGAGCGCTGTCAATAACCCACTAGTACGCCTTAACCAAGTAGCCGGTAACATTGCAAAACACAATTTGAGAACTCGTTTTGTAGCTACATTAAAACCATTCAAAGGATTCAGCATCACAGGTTCTTATTCATATGATGTTGTAGATGAAGAAAGAAAACGTAAGCCTGTCATCCTGGAACAATGGAACTTCAGAGACGAACTGATTACACGTACCACAGAAGGTAAATCAAGCATCATGAACTACGACGGAAAAACACAACGCTATTTCAATGATGTAGTAGCCAGATATGAAAACCGTTTCATCAATGATCAGTTAGGGCTGAATGCAATGATTGGTGCCAGCCAGGAAAGATATTACCAACATAACTTCCAAGCGACCAAGTATGACTTAATCGACTATAGTCTAAACGTGATAAATGGAGCCACAGGAGACGCCAGTGCATCTGGATCAAGTACTGAATGGGCTATGCGATCTTTCTTCGGACGTGTAAACCTTGATTGGAACAACAAATATCTGCTCGAATTAAACCTTCGCGCTGACCAGTCTTCACGCTTCCTCTCTAATAAAAGAACAGGGTATTTCCCCTCAGGTTCTTTTGCATGGAGAATCGATCAGGAAGAATTTATGAAAGGAGCATTAGAAAAAGGACTTAGCAATTTAAAACTTCGCCTTTCATACGGTTCATTAGGGAACAATTCTGTAGGCAACTACGATGCGCTTGCTACTTACGCAATTGATAACAGTAACTATTCACTAAACAACCTGCTAGTGCAAGGACTTGTTCAAACCAAATTGGCCAACAGGGCACTTACCTGGGAATCAACTTATATGACAAATGTCGGAGTTGACTTTGGGTTCTTCAATAACCGTTTTACTGGAACAATTGATTACTTCCACAAACGTACCAAAGATATCCTTATCGAACTACCAGCTCCTTTGGTACATGGTTCAACCGATATTCCCAAACAAAACAGTGCTATTGTAACTAACCAAGGAGTTGAATTTACTTTAGGATGGCAAGATAAGATTGGTGACTTCTCATACGGCATCAATGGAAACTTCACTTATGTAAAAAATATTGTCAATAAATTTAAAGGAAGAGACAAAGGTGGTATGAGTATTGACGGCGCAAACGTTATCTGGGAAGGCCATTCCATCAACTCACAATATCTTTTGAGAGTTGACCGCATCATCCAAACAGATGAAGACCTGCAACTTGTTCAACAGATTATAGACAACGCAAAACAATTATATGGTAACAACATTGCAGAAAATCAAATATTCTCTTCAGGTAAGCCAGAAAAAGGAGACTTCTTATACAAAGATACCAATGGAGACGGACTGATTAACTTGGATGATAGAGAAATTGTGAGCGACGGTCCTAATCCTAAGTTCCAGTTCGGACTTAATTTAAATGCATCTTACAAAGGGCTTGATTTCTCTGTTCTTTTCCAAGGTCAGGCTGGAGCAAAAATCTACTGGCAAAATGATTTAGCCAACACGGCTTCTGTACGTTATGGTTATCAGATGAATAAAGAAGTTGTAGAAGGAAGATGGTATGAAGGAAGAACTACATCTGCCGAATATCCAAGACTACTTGAATATTCAAATAACAAAAACAAACAGATGAGCGATTTTTATCTGCAAGATCTTTCATTCTTAAAAATACGTAATATTCAGTTAGGATATACCTTACCTAAATCAATTGTATCCAAAACCTCTCTCGAACGTATCCGTGTTTACGGAAGTTTGGAAAACTTCTTCACCTTTACTTCTTTTAGAGGATTTGACCCTGAATTAGGAGGAACACTGGGATATCCGACCATGAAAAATGTGGTAGTAGGTATTAACGTATCTTTCTAACATAGTTTTTATAACCATTTATGATTTACCATTATGAAAAAATATAAATTAATTGCAGTTTTAGCTGCTTCAATGGCATTCACCACAGGATGTTATGATTTGGATGTTTTTCCGGAAGATCAATTAAATTCTACTACTTTCTTCCAGACTCAAGCCCATGCTGACCAAGCCATGATGGGAGTTTATAGCCTGATGACAGACAAAGACGTCTTTGGCCGACAATTTGGTTTTGATTGCTTAGGAGGTGTTGGCAGCGGTTACGACCCAGCTTCATATGCCACCATCGCAAGAGGCACCTATACTAGTAGCGAAGGATTTGTTACAAACAAATTCCAGAAACTTTATGAAGGAATTTCTCGCGCCAACATCGTCTTACAGAATGTAAACAAATGTGATATGACAGAAGAGTTAAAAGAGCGGTATAAGGCAGAAGCCAAGTTCATGCGTGCATTATATTATTTCACTCTTATGGATTTTTGGGGAGGAGTTCCTATCTACGATGAAACTACCATTGTAGAAGATGAGTTTATGAGCATGCTCAAACCCAAAAGTGACATTGAAACTGTAAGACAATTTATCCTGACAGACCTTGAAGAAGGAATAAAGAAACTGCCTGTCGAATGGGATAGCACCAACAAAGGAAGAGCCACATCCGGAGCTGCCCTTGCACTAAAAGGGAAAGTACTTCTTTATGCTGGGAAATATGATGAAGCCAAGAAATGCTTCAGAGAACTTATTGGTGAAACAGAAAATTCTCAATATGCAGGAGTGTATAAACTCTACGAAGAAGGTGAGAACCCTTATTCAGACCTGTTCAAACCTGGTGGTGACGAAAGTAGTGAAATGATTTTTGCCATACAGAATATTGGTGGAATTGGACAGGACTTCGGTATGCCAACCACTTTCTACATGGGAACAAGAGCTGCATTTGGTAGCTGCTGGAACAATGTAATGGCCTCGGTCAATCTTGTAGATTCTTATGAATGGAAAGATGGATCACCTTTCAGCTGGACAGAAGCAAAAGCCTCATACGGCTGGAATGGATATCCAACCTATAATGATGCTGTTGAAAATACAGAAACAAAGAAAAAAGAATACCCAATGCGAGAAGAAGTCTTCTACTCCAAACTTACCGAAGACAATAAAAGTGTAAAAGAATACACAACACACAGAGCTGAATTATTAAGCATGTATGAAAATCGTGACCCAAGAATGGCGTCAACGGTGATTCTTCCATACACTCAATTCAAAGGTTGGGTCAGCAATAAAGCTAAAGATACAGAATTTGTCATGACAAAAGAAGTCGGAATCTGCAACGAGACCAATGGATTCATACGTGTCAACGGAAACTATGAATACTATCCATTCCGGAAATTTGTAGCAGAATATGATATGGATGGAGCAATAAACAACCGTGCAGATACCCCTATTAACTTCCCACTTATTCGCCTGGCAGATGTATATCTAATGCTGGCAGAGTGCTATATCTTCTCAGAATCTGGCTTTGACAAAGACAATGCAGTGAAGTACATCAATAAAGTACGTACAAGAAAAGGAGTAAATATGCCTGAAATCAACAACGGTACCCCACAAATGGCAGCCAATACAAAAGAGGAAGTTTTTGAACGTTTGCGCCACGAACGTACAATAGAACTTGCTGCTGAAGGACATAGCTTTAGCGATATGAAAAGATGGAAACTTCTTGAAACTTTAAATGGCCCCGTATATGGAATAGCCTTATACAATGCTTATTACACACGTGTTGTGACAGAAAGAGATTACTTATGGCCATTCCCATTGTCTGAATGCGAAAAAAATCCTGATTTGGCTAAAGGACAAAACCCTGGATGGTAAAAATAATTTCTATGGAAAAAGGCGTCTAAAAATTAGACGCCTTTTTCCATAGAATTATTTCTAGAACTTTTCCTATAATTTTGAGGGGTTACTCCATACTGAGTTTTAAAACACCTACTAAAATAGACAGGCGAACTAAACCCACACTTATCACCCACTTCTGAAACTGGTATATCCGGATACTTCTGTAACATAGTAGCAGCAAACTTAAGCCTGTAATTTAGAATAAAATTATTAGGAGTCATACCAGTTAAGGCCTTAAATTTTGAATACAGAACAGAACGTCCTACCCCAATCTCTTTACAAAGTTCCGGTATATCAAATTCCGTATCATCCATATGTGCCTCAATAGCCTCAGAAGTTTTCTTCAAAATCTCCTGATCTAGCAAATTAATACTAGTCAGATCAACTTCCGTTATTGGATTTTTACGTATCTGGTTGTGTATTAACAATCTATTTCGAACCAAGTTATTTGCTCTTGCAAGTAGGATTCTCGGATTAAAAGGCTTCGAGATGTAATCATCCGCTCCTCTATTAAGGCCTTCAATATTCTGTTCTACACTATTTAATGCAGTAAGAAGTATAATAGGAATATGACACAAGTCAATATTGTTCTTTATTTTCAGACACATTTCCGTTCCGGACATCTCAGGCATCATAATATCCGAAATAATTAAATCAGGCTTATATTCATATGCTTTATCTAATCCTTCCTTGCCATTACTTGCCATTATTACCTGATAAAAAGGTGAAAAAAGCTCACATAACACTTGAATAAGCTCGTCATTATCTTCCACAACTAAAACCGTATATTTTTTTGACTCTCCTTCTTCGCTTTGGAAACTTTCTTCGTTAGCAACGGCACATATTCCAACTCTACTATCCTCATCTGTCTCCTTCAAATCTGACTCCTTCTCCCGATCCGCAAAATGAACATGCTCATCATGAATATATCTTGCATCACCAAGTGGAAGTTTTACAGTAAATACACTACCCTTTCCCAACTGACTATCTAAGCAAATTTCTCCATGATGTTTCTCTACAATACTCTTCGTAAGAGCCAAGCCAATTCCAGTACCTGGAGATGTAGCAGACTCAGAAGATCCTTCAATCTGATAAAAACGATCAAAAATACGATTAAAATCACCCATTGCTATACCTTTTCCAGTATCATGTATTGAAATAGCCACATTCTCACCTTCCACGCATATTTTAATCTCAATACTACCTCTCTCCGTATATTTAAAAGCATTCGACAACAAATTAAGAAACACTTTCTCTAACTGCTTTGAGTCAAACCAGCATAATATTACTTCCTGATTGGAGAAAAACTCATATTTAAGTCCTTTACTATGTGCATAATCACTAAATACATAAAATATCTCTTTCATAAAAAGGCAGATATCTTTCTGCGACATATTCAGCGTATATTTATTTTGTGTAAACTTTCTAAAATCCAAAAGCTCAGAAATCAAGTTATTCATATATTGAGCACTTCTCTTAAGCTTCAAAACCCGATTATACACCATTGGTTGTAGATTGGGCATCTGAAGAAGAGATTCTATGTGACTTATTATTAAGGTAAGTGGAGTACGAAACTCATGACTTACATTGGTAAAAAACACCAATTTTTCATGATTAAGTTCTTCTATATGCTGCTTTTCAAATCTCTCTTTTTCAAGTGAAAGAAATAAATCATTTTTCTCTTTTCTATAACGTATTATCATCCAAACGATGGTAATAAATATAATGATATACAAAACCCATGCATACCATGTGTTATACCACGGCAACGAAATACAGATATTAAGTACAGCCATATCCTGTGCATCACCATCTGCCATTCTAACACACAATGTATAATTTCCAGGAGAAAGATTCGTATATCTCGCAAAAGGAACTGTAGTCGAAATCCAAGTCTTATCAAACCCTTCTAATTTATATTCAAAAATCTGTTGTACATGCCTGTTTATATAATCAGAACTAGCAAACTCTATAATTATATTATTTTGCGATGAAGCTAAATCTATTCTATCTGTGAATGCCAAAGATTTTTTCAGGATTTTTCCTTCCTCCGATGGATGTATTATAGCGTTATTTACATTAATATTAGAAAAATAAATCGGTTGTTTATGTTGTAACGGAGATAAAAAATCAGACTCTTCAACACGTGTTATCCCCTTTGTATCGCCAACGTAAATTATATTTTCCTTAGAAATACAGATGCCACATCCATATATAATAGGAGCTTTTAAATAATCTTGCTTTATACTCGCAAACGTCTTTTTATCCGTATCAAACATAGTTATTCCTCTATCTCCTATAAGTATCAATTTACCATTTAAGGTCAATCGGGAAGAATAACAATAATTACTGGGAAGATTACTATTATATGATGTATAGGTATTAATTGTCTTCAAAGAGGTATCATAAACAATCATTCCACTGCCTAAAGTACAAATATAAAGTTTTTTATCTACTGAAAGAATATGCGACACCTCTCCTAAAGCATGAAGTGATATTATTTCCTGTTTATGAGGAGCATCAAGAGAAATTGCTTTTATATTATTTCCAGATGTAGTATAAAAAGTTCCGTTCTTATCTATATCAAAAATCATTGCTTCACCAAAACAATCTGGTAAATGAGTAAATCTGTTTGACCGAGTATCGAGCAAAAACACTCCCTCTCTTGAGGAAACAACAATTTTATTTTTCCACTTTTTGACATGGTGTATAATTCTTCCCGGCATAACGGGAGATTTGTAATCCGTAGAATAATTATAGAAAGTCTTCTTCTTAATGTCATATCGAGACAAGCCTCCAAGATGTGTACCTATATATAGCATATCATTATCCATATCATAGCACATACTTTTCACATTATTATGAGGAAGCCCATGACGTGAAAGAGGCGTGGCAGTAAATTGCTCCACAGTTCTCCACCCACGATCTATACAACTGACTCCTCCTCCATCCGTACTTATCCACAAATTCCCTCTTTTGTCCATTATCATTTCACCAATGTATGAATAATAAAGACTAGACAAATCCTTTGCCTGATAATCGTAATGAATTACACTATTTCTTGTTGGGTTGAAATAATTTACGCCCCCAAAATAACTTCCAGCCCAAATATTTCCTTGCCTATCTTTGAAAAGCGAAAAAATAGAAGGATGATTAAGCCCACCCGCATACTGCGGAATATTTACGGCTGCATAAGTATGGTTTTTTATATCATATTTCTGTAAACCCATAAAAGTGCCAAACCATATATTCCCATCATCGTCTTCAACAAATTCACGAATCTGCGGGTCAATTATACCGTTTATGCCATTCGGACAAAGTGGAATTTTCTCTATTCTATCATTCACTCTCCGATAAAGTCCATTCATTCTCGTTCCTATCCACAAATTATGTTTTGAATCTTCATATATTCTATAGATATCTTCTCCCGGTAAAAGGTACTGCTCCTCCCAAAGTGCGCCAAAAGGAGAAATAATTATACCATCAGTCGTACCTACATACATATTGTCTCTGTCAACTTCAATTACATTAACAGAGGTAGATTCAGGTAAAATTTTATAAATGCTTTTTTTATGAGTTTTGAGATCATACAAAAATATGTTGTTCCTCTGTGCATACAAAATATTTCCTTTATATGCAGTCATAGCCGTTACCTTCCCTCTATTATCTATCTTACAAAACAGTTCGGTTTGCACATCATAAGCATACAAAAAGAAATCAGAAATAAAATACACTTTATTGCCATCTACAAGATTTTCTGATACAATGGAAGATATACTATTACCAATCCATAATTTCCCATCTTTCCCATTATCTACCTCACCCTTGTAATATTTAATCTTACCTCCGTCATAGACATTTAAACCTTCTCTTGTACCGAACCACATTCGCCCCAAAGTATCCTGTCCTATAGCCAATACAGAAGGCTGAGATAGCCCATTGCCTACACTAAGATTCTGAAAATATTGTGCATTGGATTTTATTGTCGTCAATATTAATAATATAAATAGTATAAAAAATAACTTTCGCATCATTTTATGCTTGCATTATTTATGAATAAGTTGAACATAGTTAGATTTCCCGACTACAAAGTCTATGGTTTATCGTGTGCCAAATTTAAAAAATTATCGTACGTATATCAAAAATCAGAGTAAAGAAAAATCCGGATATAAAATAAAAGAACTTTCAAACCATCTTCTATCCATAATTATAAATTTAAAGGAGCTTTTCAAGACCTAATCCTGAAAAACTCCTTTAAAATAAATCAAACTTTTTCCATTCTAAAATTCACATTCTTCTTCATTTCCTACGGAAGGAATGGTAACCAGGACTTTATCAATTCGCGCACCATCCATATCCACCACTTCCAGCACAAAATTATTCCATTCCAGTGTTTCTCCACTTTGTGGAATATGCTGCAAATGCTGCAGAATTAAACCTCCTACCGTATGATAGTCTACATCTTCCAAAAGGTCCTGACGATTAAAGTAGCACAAGAAATCATACAACGGACACTGGCCGTCTACCAGCCAGCCATCTTTATTGATTCGCTTGATAATATCCGGTTCTTCCCCAGCATCATCCATAGAACCAACCAAGCCTTCCAGAATGTCACGCAAGGTGATAATTCCCACGCAAGCTCCAAACTCATCACAAACCAGGGCACGACTGATCTTCTGAGCCTTCATCTGCTCCAAAGCCTTATACACATTCATGTTTTCATGAAAGAATGTAGCCTCATGCGTCAGAGCTGGCAGATTGAAATTCTCTTCAGAAAGGTGTAACACCAAATCCTTCAGGTTTACTACCCCTTTCACCTTATCCAGGTCACCATCTTCCGTCACCGGATAAAACTCATACAATTCATTCACCAGCACAGCTTTCACTTCAGCCGCCGTCATTCCACTCTCAAGTGCCACAATGTCACTCTTATGCGTCATAATGGAACCTACTTTCAAATCGCCCAACAAGAATACACGCTGTACAATATCCTGCTCTACAGGCTGTACTTCTCCATCGTCAGCTCCTTCTTTAATAATAGACTTGATTTCCTCTTCTGTCACTTTACTGTCGGTATCCTTGATACCCAACAGATTAAAGATTGCTTCCGTACTCTTAGATAACAGCCAAACAAAGGGTAAAGCCACTTTTGCCAGCACATTCATAGGCCGTGCCACCAGCTTAGCCATTCTCTCGGCCATGCTCATACCAATACGTTTAGGCACCAACTCACCAAAAATAATAGTAAGATAAGTCACTATCACTACAATTATTCCCTGTGCCAGTCCAAAAGCATAAGAAGAAGCAACTCCCCATGAGATAAGCAGATTCGTCAGGTCGACCGCAATCTTATTTCCCGAATAGATACCGGTCAAAATGCCGATTAATGTAATACCAATTTGAACTGTAGAAAGAAAACGATCTGGGTCCCCTGCCAGTTTCAATGCTACGCGAGCAGATTTATTCCCTTTTTTTACATCTGTCGACAACCGGGATTTTCGGGCTGATATTAATGCCACCTCGGACATGGCGAAAATACCGTTCAGTACTATCAACCCGATAATAATGATTATTTCATCCATATATAAAAACGAGTGTGTTTCAGGGGAACAAATTTATATGAATGTTCATAGCAAAAAAAGTGAGCTGCCTATAATTATATTGTTTTAACAAACAGACAGTTCACTTTTTTTCTTTTATTTTCTCGGGAAATAAATAGCAGCGTTTATTCCCAACCTGGATTTTGAGGCAACAAGTTAGGATTACGTTGTAATTCTCCTAATGGAATCGGATATAAATACATTTTATCATTCCATTTACGACTTTTATCAGGAGTTGCATAATTGGCATACACAATGGTCTGATAAAACTGTCCATCTTCCCCCTGTACATACTTACCAAGATATGTCTGTGGATTTTCCAGCAACTTTCCTGCCTTCCAGCGTTTCAAGTCAGCAAAACGGAAACCCTCACCAGCCAATTCTATACGACGTTCACGACGTATTTCCTGTAATAAAGGAGACAGGTCATATCCCCATTCCGGCCAGTTTGCATCTGTAAATCCTACCTCCATAGTCAGCTTTGGCATTCCAGCACGTATTCTCAATTCGTTGATGGTCTCATCCAAATTATCCTGAGTTATAATCCCAAGCTCAGCTTTTGCTTCTGCATTTATCAACAAAGTTTCCGCATAACGGAAAGCAATACCATCGATTGTACACTTTGCCTCCACATCCTGTGAAGGATCAGGATTAAAATACTTACGCACCCAATACCCTGTAGGACATTCTGCACTGACAAAGTTCTTGTCCTCAGTAATATACGTTTTATTTCCATCAGCAGTCATTGTATAAGGATCTTCACTTGTCAATATCAACTGCCTGAAGCGAGGATCACGCTCATCTGCTTCTTCTGCCATGGTACGATTCTGTACATGAGACTTCGAAGTAGCAGATGCCGGCTTCCCATCCAAATACAGAAAACTATCGGCAAAATCCTTTGACCAACCGCTCTTAGCATTGCGTAACCAGTGACAAGCATTGTGTTCTCGTAATGCTTTGGCATAATCAATAAATAAAATAGCCTCTTTCAAACTACTTTTATCCTCCATCACAAATAGATTATAATAATCTTTTTCCGGATGTCCCGTTTTATAAATCTCATAATGAGCAGACTTTATCAATTCATCAGTCAAATCAGCCGCTTTTTGAAGCAACCCGGCGACGTCTGCACCATAGCCTAGTTCATCATGATATTTATAATGAGTGCCTTCATTCAAGCAGATACGTGCCAGTACATGACGTGCCACATCTTTATTCAAACGATTTATTTCTTCTTTTCCTTTTTCTGGTAACCAAGTAATAGCAAACTCCAGATCCTCAATAATTTTTTCTGTTACCTTATTTCTCGGCATTTTCGGGCCATATAGTTCTTCGCTATCTACACTCAAATCCTTTTCCAGCCAAGGTACATCACCGAATGTCTGAATTTTTGAATAATATTCCCATGCACGAAAAAAACGAATCTCTGCTACATAAAGATTCACATCTGCTTCCGCAGCCTTCACAGATTGATAATGAGTCATAAAATAATTTAACTGACGAATATTTTTCCAGTAATCTTTCGACCAATACTGGTTTCCTGTATCCCCGCCTTCAGTAGGTACAGAATATTGCCCCCACAAGAAAGCATTTGGATGAAACGGAATCTGATTGTCACTATCCTCGTCTCCTAAATTAACCACTCCCGTCGGCAAAATATCATAAAAAGCATTCGCGTATGTTTTTAAGTCACTTACCGAATTCCAAAAAGTCTCATCATAAATACTTTGCGGTTCTCTATCGAGAAATGCATCATTACAACTTGCCAATGACAAAGCTGCGCTTACATATAATAAATATTGTATTTTCATAATTCTTTTCCTGTTAAATATCAGAATACGACATTCACACCTACCGACAACGATTTCTGCTGTGGATATTCATACGGATTATCCAGTTCCGGATCAAAACCTTCTGGAGTATGAGCAAAAGTCAACAAATTTTCTCCCGTGAAATAGAAACGACATTTCTGAATACCCCATTTTTGAGTCAACGTCCCCGGAAGTGTGTATCCTAAGGACAATGACTTCAAACGCAGATAAGCGGCATTAATCAGATAACGAGTCTGATTCTGCCCCAAAGCTGTTCCACCATTGAAACGAGCAACCGGGAGCCAAGCGTCGGTATTATTTTCTCTCCAGTAATCATTGGCGGCCGCACTAGGAACCTGCCACTGACTTCCATACTGCCAGCTAAATGTATTAGGAAGCATAATGTCACGCTTTCCAACTCCTTGCAGGAAAACTCCTAAATCAAAACCTTTCCAGTCCGCCGAAACATTGAATCCATAACGGAAACGTGCGCGATTATTGCCTATAATTTTTTTATCACCAGGATTATCCACAGTATTATTTCCATAATCTATCACTCCGTCACCATTCAAGTCGATAAACCGAATATCACCTGGAACTTTACTGATGGCTCCGTCTATTTTAGACTGGTCAGGTGCTTTCTCTATTTCTTCCTGCGATTGGAAGAGTGTAGATTCATATCCCCAAATCTCACCAATTGTCTTTCCCTCATAATAAGGACTCGACAAAGATTTGGTCGGATTGTCATACCTCGTGATTTTTGCTTGTGTATCAGACAAATTGAATCCCAAACTATAATGTAAGCCATTTTCTAACTGGTCATTCCATGTCAATGACAATTCCCATCCACGAGTAACCATATCGGCTGCATTTTCCTCCGGCTCGGAAACTCCCAAAATACCCGGCAACAACTTACCCGGACCAAGCATACCAGTGGTAGCACGCTGGAAATAATCAAAGGTACCTTTCAAACGATTCCGCAACACAGAAAAATCAAGTCCTAGATCCCATTGCGTAACTTTTTCCCAAGTCACAATATTACTTACCAAAGCTCCTGGCAATGCATATTGTACTTTCTGCCCATCCATCAAATATCCTGTCTGCCCTGTACCATAGGTTGAAAGATAAGCATGCCAACCATTATCTAACGCCTGGTTGGCCAAACTACCATAAGAGGCACGAAATTTCAATTCATCAAAAAAGCTATTTGTTAATCCCTTAAACCAATTTTCTTCAGACACTTTCCATCCCAATGAGAAAGACGGATTAAAAACAGCCCGATTATTTCTAGGGAACTTGGAAGAAAGGTCATATCGACCATTCACTTCCAATAAATAACGGTCGGCAAATGCATAATTCACTCGAAAAAAGCCACTACGTGTAGCCCAGCTATCATCTGAATTACCTACATATTTCTCACCGGTTGCGGCATCCATTGAAGGAAGCATATTTGAAATAAGATTATTACGCTGTGCAAAAAAAGCACGTGTATGCTTAGTTTCCTGATTGAATCCCAACATAACTTTAAAATAATGCTTCCCAAGTGTTCTCTCATAATCACCAAACAGATTGAAAGAATTATAAGTATCATTCTGCTGATGCTCGTATGCATAGTTCGGATCTGTCCAGAAAAATTTTTGAAGAAATTTTCCGTCAATACCGTACTCATCAAATGATTGCAAATGATTTTTAATGTGCTCTGCATAATAGTTAAACGTATAATCCATATTAATGGTCATACCACTTATCGGAGTTAATTTCAAGGCCAGCGTATTCCAGAAATCGTTTTTAGTGGTTTTACGTGAGCCTCCTTCTTCCAAAACAGCTGCAAAATTCGTATAATTTCCTTGTCCGGCCCAATGTCCATCGGGGTGTTTAACTGGCATCAAAGGTTGAGTATCGCTGCCAATCCAACTTTCGCCATGAGAATTATCCTGAGTAATCCCATTCAGTTCCGTACGAATAAAACTCGTCTTCATGGATACATGCAACCATTCATTTACATCATAATTAATATTATTAACCATATTAAATTTACGGAATTTTTCATTTCCGTAACGAAGAAGAGATCCTTGGTCCGTATATCCCACAGAAGTATAATAAGTCGCTTTATCACTCCCTCCATTAATATTGATATTATACTTTTGTACCGGATAGTTTTTCTTGTACATTTCTTTCATCCAATCCGTATTACCACAGTAAGCATATTTTCCGGCCTGACAATTCCCATATTGCCAACTATTCGGATCAGTTGCCACAAACACTGGAGAATTATTCAGTGGATCACGATAGTATGCTTCTATATGCTCCATTTCCTCTTGGCTAAAAATATTTTTACCATTCGTATTTTGTCCGGCAGCATTCATCCACATAGCATAATCCATAGAATTCATGTAACTAGGTCTTGTTGTGGGACTATTGAACGATACGGAAGCATCAAACGACACGCGAGTAGGCATATTCTTTCCCCCGCTCTTAGTTGTAATCAACACAACCCCATAAGCAGCACGAGCCCCATAAATAGAGGCAGAAGCTGCATCTTTCAGCACAGAAACACTGGCCACATCCTGTGGGTTAATCAAATTGGGGTCCATTTGTACCCCATCAACCAGAACAAGAGGAGAGCCACCGTTTATAGAAGTTTCACCACGAATATTAAATGAAGAACCAGCTCCGGGCTTTCCGCTTGTTGTTACGTTCAAGTTAGGAATCGTACCTTGAAGTCCTTGCCCTAAATTAACGATAGGACGGTCAGCCAATACTTTGTCATCTACAGCCGAAACCGCTCCAGTAAGATTTGCCTTTTTAACTGTGGCATATCCTACAATCACCACTTCTTCCAGAGTTTCCGTATCTTCCTTTAAAGTCACTTTCAAAGGTTGTCCATCCCATTTCACATCCTGAGAAGCATACCCAACATACGAAATTGTAATCACATCACCTACATTGACATTGGATAAATTGAAATCTCCATCAAGCCCTGTAATCGTTCCATTGGTAGTACCTTTTACCACAACAGAAGCCCCGATAACCGTTTCTCCGTTCCGGTCTACAACAACACCCATACACGAACTAGTTTGTTGTACAGTGCGTAAATCTGTGGCATCCGCAGGTGGTGTGGCCTGCATAAATCCAGTAGAGATACCAGACAAAAGCAAAAACGCACTCAAAGATTTTAAATGCTCTTTAGTCATAGATCTAAGTTTAGTTAAGAATTAAAAGATGTTTATATTAGGTCTAAAGTCTTTTGTATATACCCATTCTTTTTCGGGTCCAGTTTAGTCGTGATTTTTTTTAAGATCAACACCACAAATATAGGTATAATACTTCATTACATGAAAAAAGCTACACTTTGCCTCTATTTAGAACTTTTTTTAATTAAAAAAGACTTTCCAGAAAAGAACTTTTCATGTTAAAATTATTCAGAATAAAGCGAATTTTACCTATTTTTCGCAATATAATTATAATAAGGAGAGACAAACAAAATTCGCGAACGAAACTTAAAATTCAAGAAACAAGTCTAAAAACAGGAAAAAGGCCTCACACTTCCCCTATAAACTAGAAAAGCATGAGACCTTCAAGTTAGTGAATCAAATCAATATTTTTTCGATTGCATGAAGTTCCTCTTCTTCAAATGAAAGATGATTCAACGTTTTCAAACTATCTCCCAGCTGTTCAACCGAACTGGCCCCTACAATCACGGAAGTCACGGTTTCGTTTTTCAACAACCAGGCCAGAGCTATTTCGGCCAGTGACTGTCCGCGCATAGCCGCCCGTTCATTCAAAGCTTGTATCTTACTCAACACCTCCGGCGTAAGCGCCTCTTTTTTCAGGAAACCACCCCTTGCTATACGAGAATCATCCGGAATACCGTTCAGATAACGGTTGGTCAGCAAGCCTTGTGCCAGAGGAGAAAAAGCCACAAACCCACTTCCATTCTCCTTCACGGCATTCAATATCCCCTGAGATTCCGGTTCGCGTACCAGCATGCTATACCGTCCCTGATACAGCAGGCAAGGCACATCCCGTTCTTTCAGATAACGACATGCAAACAGATAGGCATCCAACGGGTATTTAGACAAGCCGACATACAAAGCCTTTCCCTTACGCACAATATCAACCAATGCCTGAAGAGTTTCTTCCAACGGCGTATCCGGGTCATACCGATGAGAATAAAATACATCCACGTAATCCAGATTCATCCGCTTCAAGCTCTGGTCCAGGCTGGCCATCAGATGTTTTCTGGAACCCCAGTTGCCATACGGGCCTGGCCACATGTCATGACCCGCCTTCGTGGAAATAAACAACTCATCCCGATAGGGAGCGAACGATGACTTCATAATCTGCCCAAAGGTTTCTTCGGCTGAGCCATAAGAAGGTCCGTAATTATTCGCCAAGTCAAAATGTGTAATTCCATGCTCAAACGCATAGTGCAATTTTTTCCGGCTAAGTGAAAGTGTATCTACATCACCAAAATTATGCCATAATCCCAAAGAAATGGCAGGCAGCATCACTCCACTACGCCCGGCACGGCGATACTGCATACCACATTCGTAACGATTTTCAGCAGCAGAATAAACAGGTTCTATCATTAGATTTAATTTTAAGGCGTACAACTTTATTTTATCATATCAATGACAAAAATAATCTTTTCTTCACTAGTGGGCACTTTAAATTAAACATCGTTCTTTGAAATCTTTGATAATCGC
>SAMEA3387511__coassemble_1863_pt1 | contig 16563 bp, 8 predicted proteins | sample SAMEA3387511__metabat2_low_PE_022 | metagenome-assembled genome bin SAMEA3387511 (sample SAMEA3387511) | Felis catus | biome: Faeces | place: United Kingdom | collected 2012
ATCACGTGGTGCTCTTGCATCTGCAATAACAATTGAATAGAACGCATATCCTTTGCGTCCGTTTCTTTGCAATCTGATTTTAGTTGCCATTTTTTAATTTAGTTTTTTAATGTAAATGATTTGAATTATGCTAATAACCCGTATTAGCGGGTGCAAAGGTACAACTTTTCTTTTGTTCTACAAAGAGTTGCGCAAATTATTTGTTAATTTCGCGCAGCCATTTCTCCAGCTCGCCCGTCCATTGGCGTTTGTAGGGGAAGCTGTCGCGGTATCCCCAGCCGTGTCCTCCCACCGGATAAGTGTGCAGACTGGCAGGAACTTTGTTCTTGACGAGGGCTGTGTAGTAGTTCACGCTGTTGGCCACTGGTACGGCTGTATCATCGCTGCTGTGCAGAATGAAGGCTGGGGGTGTTTGCGGAGTAACCTGCAATTCATTGGAATATTTCTGTTCCAGTTCCTTTGAGGGATTCTTTCCCAACAGGTTGTCATGAGAACCTCTATGAGTGTAAGCAGGGTCCATGGTGATGACCGGGTAGAAAAGAATCTGGAAATCTGGGCGAGTTTCCGCATCGGTGAAATGAGTGGCGGTGGTGCTGGCCAGATGTCCTCCGGCTGAAGAACCCATGATGCCCAGTTTTTTTACATTCCATTCCTGAGCGTGCTGGCGCATGATGCGTAGAGCCTGCTGTGAATCGCTCAGAGGCACTTCATTGTGTCCGTTGGGCATGCGGTAGCGGAGCACAGCATACGTGATGCCCTGGCTGTTGAACCAGTCAGCCATACTTTTCCCTTCGTGGGCCATGGCCAGATGTGAGTATCCTCCTCCCGGACAGGCTACGATGGCCATTCCGTTTCCTTTTTTAGCCGGATAGACGTAGAGAATGGCTTCTTTTGTATAACTTGGAGAATCGGTATCTCCGTTTTTTTCTTCTGTGATGCCGTTGTCATTAGGGGCACCGTTGGGCCATACCTTCATTTCAATCGGCTGTTGTGCGAAGAGCGTGCCCGACATAAGCAGCAGGCCCATTAGTAGCAGTGTTTTCATGTGTGTGATATATTAGAGATTATTTTTTCAGTTTCATGCTGGCTTTTACCAGGTAAGTAATCAGCAGCAGATAAGCTACCAGTGACACCAGTTCGCTCATCGGGTTAGCCAGCCATTCTTCGTGGATAAGATTGATGTCGCAGTAGCGCATGATGGCACTCACTACACCCATCAGGGCGCCTCCGGCAATGAATCCGGATGCCAGCAGCGTACCTTTCTCACCACGTGCGTTGTTGACAGCTTCGTCCTTGCTGCGTGAAGTCACGTACCAGTTGATGGCTCCACCCACCAGCAACGGAAGGTTCAGTTCCAATGGAATGAACATACCCAGTGCGAAGGCCAGGGCAGGTACCTTGCAGAACGTCAGTACCAATGCCAGTGCAGCACCGATGCCGTAGAGCAGCCACGGAGCACCTACACCGTTCATCAGCGGGTCGATGACAGCCGCCATGGCGTTGGCCTGTGGTGCAGCCAGTTGTCCGCTAGTAAATCCGTAAGAATCATTCAGCACCATAATCACGCCGCCTACAGTAGCTGCGGAAACCAGTGTGCCGAGGAATTTCCAGCTTTCCTGTTTCTTGGGTGTGCTACCCAGCCAGTAACCGATTTTCAGGTCGGTAATGAAACCGCCGGCCATGGACAATGCGGTGCAGACCACGCCACCCATTACCAGTGAAGCTACCATACCCGTAGCACCTTTCAGTCCTACTGCCACCATGATGACAGAGGCCAGAATCAAGGTCATCAGCGTCATGCCCGATACCGGGTTGGTTCCTACAATGGCGATGGCATTGGCTGCTACGGTGGTAAACAGGAAGGAGATTCCCGCTACCAGCAGGATGGCTACCACGGTATGCAGAATGTTGCCTTGCATTACGTCAAAATAGAAGAAGAGTACCACGAGCAGCAGGGTGAACAGCGAACCGAAAGCAATGATTTTCATGGACAAATCCTTCTGAGTACGTTCCACGTTCTCTTCGGCCTTTTTGCCCTTCATTTCACTGGCAGCCAGGCTGACTGCACTCTTGATGATGCCCCATGAACGCACGATACCGATGATACCGGCCATGGCGATACCTCCGATACCGATGCTCTTGGCATATTCCTTGAAGATAAGTTCGGGTGACATGTCTCTTACGGCTGTCGTGATGTCCGGATTCCAGGCATTCAGCACTTGGTCGCCCCAGAACAAGGAAATGCTCGGTACGATAATCCACCATACGGCCAGTGAGCCGGCACAGATGATGGCCGCATATTTCAGTCCGACGATGTAACCGAGTCCCAGTACGGCAGCTCCCGTGTTAATCTTGAATACCAGTTTGAACTTGTCGGCAATGGTCTCGCCCCATCCGCAGATGCGGCTTGTGAAGTTCTCGTTCCACCAGCCGAAGGTTCCCACGATGAAGTCATAAAGACCGCCCACCAGTCCGGCCATGAGCAACGGTTTGGCCTGGTCGCCTCCCTTTTCACCCGACACGAGCACCTGGGTGCTGGCCGTAGCTTCCGGGAAAGGATATTCGCCGTGCTTGTCTTTTACGAAATATTTACGGAAGGGAATCAGGAACAGGATGCCTAGCACACCACCCAGCAGGGAGCTGATGAACATCTGCATGAAGTTGACTGTCATTTCCGGATATTTTTCCTGCAGGATGTAGAGGGCCGGCAGGGTAAAGATGGCACCCGCCACGATGACGCCTGAGCAGGCACCGATGGACTGAATCATGACGTTTTCACCCAGTGCGCCTTTGCGTTTGGTGGCGCTGGAAATACCCACAGCGATGATGGCAATAGGAATGGCTGCTTCGAACACCTGGCCCACTTTCAGTCCCAGATAGGCAGCGGCAGCCGAGAAAATAACGGCCATGACGAGTCCCCATGTCACTGACCAGAAGTTAACTTCAGGATACGTTTTTCCGGGAGACATGAGGGGTTCGTATTTCTCTCCCGGTTTGAGCGGACGGAATGCGTTTTCGGGCAGTCCCGTCGGTTTTTCTTGTGTCTCTTTCATGAATAATATTACATTTTGATTTGATTAATATTCCTAAGGGTGTCCAAAAGTAGTAAAAATCCTTTATATTCATTCAAAAGTGAGCTCATTTTTGTGCCTTCGAAAAACGCACTTGCGTTTGAAATAAAACGCCCTTACGTTTGGAATCAAACGCACTTGCGTTTTAACTAAAACGTACTTGCGTTTTGGACTAAACGTCCTTGCGTTTTTTGATAAGAAAAAACGGTATCTCAAGGGACGATGAAAACTTTTGTAAAATAGATGTTTTATATCATGTATGCTATTTTATTTGCTTGATAATTAGAAGCTTATTTATTATTGTTTTTTCTGCCTTTTTAGGTGATGAATATTTTTGCACCCTTAAATGAACTATTTTGTCACCTCTTTCTATAATTAAACTGTACATTTGTGACGAAAACTTTAAAATCTAAATTTAATCTAAATTCTTGTATGCAAACCGAATTCCGAACTATTCTATGGAGAAGGGGATTGAGCATGATGTTGTTCGTCTTGTTCTCTGTAACTGTGGCTATGGCCCAGGTACTCGTGAGGGGTACTGTGGTTGACCAGACGGGTGAAAGCGTTATTGGTGCCAGTATCCAAGTGAAAGGGACTACTCAGGGAACTATTACTGATATTGATGGTAAGTTCTCATTGGGAGTACCCGACAAAAAATCCGTTATTGTGGTCTCTTTTATTGGCTATGCCACAAAAGAACTGCAGGTGGATACCTCTAAGCCGATGTCTATCGTATTGGAAGAAGATACGAAGGTATTGGATGAAGTAGTAGTAGTAGGTTACCAGGAAGTAAGAAAGAAAGACTTGACCGGTTCCGTAGCTAAGGCAGATATGAATGAATTGCTGAATACTCCGGTTGGTTCGTTCGACCAGACTTTAGGTGGACGTATTGCCGGTGTGAATGTATCTTCCAGTGAAGGTACCCCAGGTGGAACCATGAACATTGTGATTCGTGGTAACAACTCGTTGACACAGGATAACTCTCCGCTTTATGTGATTGATGGTTTCCCCGTAGAAGATGCAGCTATTGCCAGCACTATCAACCCTTCGGATATTGAATCGTTGGACATCCTGAAAGATGCTTCAGCTACGGCTATTTACGGTGCCCGTGGTGCGAATGGTGTTGTTATCATTACTACAAAGAAAGGAAAGGTTGGTAAGGCGCAATTGAGTTATGATGGTAGCGTAACCATGCAACATGTAACGCGTACTATTCCGATGATGGATGCGTATGAATTTGTAAAATTGCAGGCAGAAATGTATCCGGAACAGATGACTTCTTCTTCAGGCGGTTATTTGATGGAATGGGAGGGTAAACAATGGACACTGGAAGATTACCGTAATATTGACCAGTATAACTGGCAGGATGAAATTTTCCGTACCGCTTTGCAGCACAACCACAACCTGCGTTTGAGTGGTGGTACGGAAGGAGTTCGTTATAATGCTTCTCTTTCTTATTATAATCAGGAGGGTATATTGCTGAATTCTGGTTATGAGCGTTTGCAGGGCCGTATGAACACGGTAGTTCGTCGTGACAAACTGAATATGAGTTTGACAGCCAACTATTCTCGTTCTATTCAGACTGGTTCCACTCCTTCAGAGAACTCTTACAGTGGTATGAACAACTTGTTCTATAGCGTGTGGGGGTATCGTCCGGTTACTTTCCCGAACAAACCGCTTAGCTCTTTGATGGATAACGTAATGGATGATGCAGTGGATAACAGCAACGACTACCGTTTCAACCCGATTATGTCGTTAAAGAACGAATACCGCAAAAATTATATCAATAACTTGCAGTTGAACGGTTTTGTGGAATATGAATTTATTAAAGGCTTGAAGTTGAAAGTTTCGGGTGGTTATACATACGATGCACGTAAGAACGACCAGTTTAATAACTCCAAGACACGTTATGGTGGTCCTACTTCAACAGATAAGGTAAATGCGCAAGTTGTTCGTAATGAACGTCTGACCTGGTTGAACGAAAATACATTGACTTATCAGACTAATATCAAGAAAAAACATTTCTTTAATACATTAGTCGGTATTACATTCCAGAATTCGGATTATGAATATTATTCATTTAAGACCATTCATATACCTAACGAGTCATTAGGTATGGCGGGTATGAATGAAGGACAGGCAAGTACAACTAATTCTTTAAAAAGTTCATGGTCAATGATGTCTTATCTTGCCCGTTTTAATTATAATTACAAATCGAAATACTATGCAACGGCCTCATTCCGTGCCGATGGCTCTTCTAAATTTAGTAAAAAGAACCGTTACGGTTATTTCCCTTCTGGTTCTTTGGCCTGGAATTTTATGGAAGAAGAGTTTATGAAACCGTTAAGTAAGGTGTTGGATGCTGGTAAGCTTCGCGCGAGCTGGGGATTGACCGGTAACAACCGAATTGGTGAATATGAATATTATGCCTTGTTGCAGGCGCTGAAGTCGAAAGTGGGAGATTATATTTCTAACGGAAGTATTCCAAGTGGTGTTTATCCTATTAATGGTAGTACTACCAATGTAGGAACGGTTTCTACTTCTATTGGTAATAGCAACTTGAAATGGGAAACCACGGAACAGTGGAATGTGGGATTGGATTTAAGTTTCTTCAAGGAACGTTTGAATTTTACAGCAGATATTTATCGTAAAACTACGCGAGATTTGCTCTTAGAGGCTTCTCTTCCGTTGACTTCCGGTTTCTACAGTGCAACGAAGAATATTGGTAAGGTACGTAATGACGGATTGGAATTGAGCTTGAATACAGTGAATATTCAGACAAAGGACTTTACCTGGTCAACCGATTTTAACATCGCGTTCAATAAGAATGAAGTATTAGCATTGTCTGAAGGGCAGAACAGCTTACTGACGGCAGCCTCATTTGACCAGAATTATAACTCACAGCCCAGTTACATTGCTCAGGTAGGATTGCCTATGGGTATGATGTATGGCTATATTTATGAGGGAACTTATAAGTATGATGATTTTAATAAATCTGGTGATACCTATACATTAAAGAAAGGGGTTCCATATTATTCTACAGAAACCAATACACAACCGGGTATGCCTAAATATAAGGACGTGAACGGTGACGGAATCATTGATTCCAACGACCGTACCATTATAGGCCGTGGCTTGCCGATTCACACAGGTGGTTTCACTAATAACTTTACTTACAAAGGATTTGACTTAAGTGTATTCTTCCAGTGGTCATACGGTAATGACATTATGAATGCCAACCGATTGTTCTTTGAAAGTTCAAACAATAAGTCTCGCGAACTGAACCAGTATGCCAGCTATGCCAACCGCTGGACACCGGAAAATCCGGACAGTGACATTCCGGCTGCAACTACTTCTGCTTCAAATCGTGTGATTTCTTCCCGAATTGTAGAAGACGGTTCCTTCTTACGTTTGAAAACAGTGACATTGGGTTACACTTTCCCAAAAACATTGATTGCCAAGGCTAAGTTAAGCAATGCAAGAGTTTACATTGCTGCACAGAATTTGTGGACATGGACCAGCTACTCTGGTTACGATCCGGAAGTGTCGGTTCGTAACAGTGCGTTGACTCCGGGACTTGACTTCTCTTCTTATCCGAGAGCTTATTCTATCAGTTTTGGTGTTAACTTAGGTTTCTAATAAGAGTTTACAAAGTTTTAAGGGATTAATTATGAAAGCATTAAAATATACGATTTTTACTTTATTGTTTGGCGGTGCACTGACATCCTGTAATTTTCTGGATAAAGAGCCTTACCAGCTTACACTGTCAGACTATTTTAATACGGCAGATGAGGCCAACTCTTTTTTGACCGGAATTTATGCAGAGTTAGGTCAGTCTACGTTCTATGGAGCAGACTATATGTATCTTGTGGGAGGTGATGACTTGTCTCACTATGGAGGTTCAGGACGTGCACCTGCCACTAAAGGACTGATTTGTAATAATGCTACTACCAGTGATGCGGCAGTAACAGGATTTTGGTATACTTTGTATTCCGGCATTAACCGTGCGAACATTTTTTTGGAAAATATTGACAAGGTTTCTGATATTGATTCTGGTTTGAAAGCTCAGTATACAGCGGAAGCAAGATTTTTGCGTGCGTTCTATTATTTTAACTTGGTGCAGTGCTGGGGAGACGTGCCTTTTAAAACAGAATCTACGAAGGATGTGGTAGGATTGGATATTCCTCGTACAGACAAGCAGGAAATCTATGATTTTATTATCAAGGAAATGCAAGAGGTATCAGATGAAACAAGCGGCGGTCTGCTGACGGCAGCAGAATTGAGTTATAAACCTGGCCGTGTGTCAAAATCAGCCGCTTGGGGCATTTTGGCGCGTGTATATCTGTTCCGTGCAGGAGAATATCATCGCGATAACCGTGCTGCTACAGATGCTGAAAAAAAGGATTATTATCAGGCTGCAAAAGATTATGCGTTGAAAGTCTGTACAAATCAAGGACATGACTTAGCAAAGGATTATTGGGATTACTTCATTGATTTATGTTCTGATCGTTATAATTCCACAGCTAATGAGAGCATTTGGGAAGCTGAATTTTCCGGTAATAACACTACGGATGTAAAGGCAGAAGGACGTATTGGTAATATTATTGGTTTGGCAGCTCCTGATATGTCATCTAATTCAGATATAGTAGGTGCGGCAGATCCGGGCTATTCGTATGAGTTTATGTTTGCAACTCCTAAATTGTATCGCTTGTATTGTATTGAAGAACCAAGTACTGAGAGACTGATGTCTCTTCATGTAAATTGGAATACAGGTGATAAAACAGAAAAAGCAGAAGGCGAGGCTTGCAAGACTATTAAATTGAAGGATAGTCGTTTTTTGTGGAATATTGCTCCTTTTGTTTATATGGAAAAAGATGGCAAAAATACCGGTGTGACGGGACGTAAATTTTATGAACTGGGTTTCCGCGATGCTGTCCTTGCTCATGATAATAACAGATCTTATTCTTATGGGAAAAAAGATTGGGCTTCTGGAACAACAGAACCCAAGGAAGGAGATTATGATTATAATAGTAAATTTACGACGAATATAGCTCGTGCATGTTCTAAATACCGTCGTGAATATGAGGCCGATAAGAAAGATAAGAATAATACTGCTATTAATTTCCCGATTTTACGTTATTCTGATGTGCTGCTGATGGTAGCGGAAGCTGAAAATGAATTGAACGGACCGGATGCCGCTTATGATTATCTGAATAAGGTGAGAGAGCGTGCTGGAGCAAGTACAATTGTAAAGGGAACTTTAAACAAAGATGAGTTCCGCCAGATGGTGAAAGATGAGCGTGGTCGTGAACTTTGCTTTGAATATACTCGTCATTTTGACTTGATTCGTTGGGGAGACTTTGTAGAGGATATGAATGAGCTTATTGATTATGCTCGTGCAGGAGGGGAATGGAATCAGGGCCCTTCAAATGTGTATACTTATTTCCAGGTATCTTCTACTTATAATTATTTCCCTATACCTGATGCGGAAATGGCTGTGAATAAGGCAATCACAAGCAACAATCCGGGTTGGTAATGATAAATGTATTAATGAAAATTTAATTATTGGTAAATGAAAACTTCAAAATTATATATATTGTTGCTTTCTACGTTGGCTTTTGCGTCTTGTACAAAGGAGATGACCGAAGGACTGGACGAAGTAAACGTAAGCGTGGTGACATCCGAGAATGTTACTGCCGAAGGGAGTATAATTACTGTAAAAAAAGGAACTCCGGTAGAGTTCTCTTTTGCGGGAGAACCTGATTTCATAACTTTTTATAGTGGAGAACTTGGACATCAGTATATTTACCGTCAACGTGTGGAAAATGAAGAATCAGATATTGTTTCTTCAAAGTTAAAATTTAATATCTATCAGGAAGGTACTTCATACGCAGAGTCAACAGGGCGTTATACTAATTGTATTGATGTCTTTTATGCTTTTTCCGATCCGGAAAATGGGGTAGAAGGTTTCCCCGGCTTATCAAAAGATAATTTTGATGCTGATTCTACGCTGGTTGTTGATTTCTGGAAAGCGGGAAAGTGGAAGGAAATTTGTCCTAAAGCTGAGTACGATAATCTTGGAACGAATATAACTGTGGCAAAGTCTTGTGAGTTGGATGTAAAGGATTTTGTAGGTAAGAATTTGGTTATAGCGATAGCTTATAACAAAGAGGAAAGACCTAATCCTAGCGTTAATGGAAAGAATGCTACTACTCAGTTGAAATATTATTTTGACTCTATGAATATAGAGAATCTGCTTCGCAATAACAATGTGACGCATCAATATGCAGGTGAATTCATGTTTACTGCGTTGAACTTCAATCATGAAAATCTCTATAACCAGTCAATTAAAGACGATGATAAGGGATATAAAGGTAACGATTGGACTAGCGTTTCAAGCTATTTACCTGATGATTTAGCGTATGGCACAGTAACAGCAAATGTTTCAGGGATGTGGAACATGAACAATGTGGCAAATGGAGGATTCTATATTCACAGTACGGGAAGTGCTTATTCGTGGAAAACTGCCTGGCTGGTGTCTGACCCTATTAAGATTACCTCATGTGAACCTGATCAGGGGGTAAGCATCAAGAACTTGTCGCAAGACATTCGTTCATATAGCTATACCTATGAAAATGTGGGTACTTACAGAGCAACTTTCTTGATTACAAATGCGAACTATAAGCATGACGATTCACAGGTATATACTGTGGTTGTCAATGTGACAGATTAACTTTAAATTATGAATTACGTTATGAAATACATAAAATCATATATCCTTTTGGCTCTCATGGTATTGGCTGTGACGGGTTGTAAGCAGGAGGATTTGAAGGACGATGTGAATGCTCTCAAGGATAGAGTGACTCTGCTTGAAGAACAAGTAAAATTACTGAATGAGAATATTGCATTCTTCTCTAAAGTATTGGTTTGTCAGACGATAGATAATGGTGACGGTACTTTTACCGAAGTTCCGGCTTATTCTATTTCTGAGGTATTGGTAAATGATGGAACTACTTTTACTGCCAAGTTTAATGACGGGAATGTATTGACACTTGCAATTGGTTCAAAAGGTACGGTTACGACTCCTCAGCTGGGGGTTAATCCGGAAACGGGCAAGTGGATGCTGAATGGCAGTGATACTCCTTATAATGCAGTGGGTGCTGATAGTAGTGTTGATGGAGATAAGCCTGAATTTAACATTGCATTGGATAATTCTACACGGCAGTATTATTGGCAAGTAAGATTTGGCGACTCTGAGCCTTGGCAGAATGTAACTGATGCAGAAGGTAATAAAGTGTATGTAACTGAAGCTGGTGGTGAATTAGCCAAGGATAACCTTTTTAAGGATGCAGAGGTAGAGGAAAATGAGTTTGTGCTGACTTATTATATAAATGGTGACGGGCAAGATCCTACAGCTGAAGTTCGCATTCCTATCATCTCAGACCTGTCATGCGTGATCAATGTACCGGAAGAAGATATGGCGGATGGTTATTGGGAAATTGGTGCAGATGGAGCTTCTGCTGAAGTAGAGATAAAAGGTGACCATTGGTTTGTGATTGCTCCTCATGGATGGGAAGCTAGCATTTCTGAAACTTTGACTGACGGTAAAGCTACTTTGACAGTGAAAAAGTCAGCAACTGCTTCTGCTGGCTTGAAAAGTCGTGCTACTGCCAATAATACGGATGAAGTGGTGGTACAGGTGAATAAAGGAATGTACTGGGCTGTAGCAAAGGTGAAGGTTCGGGAAAAAGTAACAGACTATTTTAATCAGGTATATAGTAATGGGCAAGATATTGTGGTTGGTGAACCTGACAATGAGAATGGTTATGGATTAAAGATCAATAATACTGATTTTTCTGGTGGGCAATTACTTCAGGATGCAGCTTCAATTTCCGACAATGGTGTGTATTTTATCGAGGAAGGGGTAACTGTAACTCTCGATGCTATTTCTGATTTGCAATCATTGGTGATTGTGGGAAATAACCCCGAGAAGCCTTCCACAGTAAAAGTGGAGGCCAATTCCTTCTTGTTAGGTGCTACTGGCGGTAAGGGCATTGTGATGAAGAATGTGATTTTGGATGCTGAAAATGCGACATTTACCAATGGTGGTTTAATTGCAACAACAGCTGGATCGGTTGAAACTCGATTTGATCATATTATATTTGATGGATGTGATGTTAAGATGCGAGTGGGTAAAATGTTGGTTCGTTTTGACCGTCGTACAGATAATTTGATTAGTACTATTGTGAATTTTGCAATTTATAATACGAAAGTTAAAATACCTCTTCCTACTACTGATACTGCAATAAATATGTTTTTTGTTTATGCTGATAAATCCAAAACATTTAATGGCTGTGAGTCCTTAGTTTATAAAAACAATATTTTTTATGCTGCTGAAAATGGAAATACTTGGGCTAATTTTGCGCTCTTGCAGTCGAATACCTCTCTTGGAGAGTTTAATAAAGTCATAGTACAGAATAATACACTTGTAAATCTTTTGGCTAAGAACATATTGGCTCGTGCAAAAATGAACAAATTGTCTGTAACTAATAACTTATTGTGGAATAATTCTTCGGCAACAGACAATCGTAGTGTGATAGCGCTTATGTCAGGCTCTGATGTCAATGCGGTGGAATATGGAAATAACAAAGTGTATGATATATCTGCAGATGCGAAGAAGTGGACTTTATTTTATGGTAGTGTAACTCCAGATCCTATTGAAGGCGGTAATAACTTACCTATAGAAGCCGTTGACCCATTTACAACAGAAGGTGGCTCGATGGATTGGAATGCAGGCGTATTTGTACCTGGAGCAGGTTATGAAAATATCGGTGCACATATTAACTAAAAAGCATAAGAATCATGAAAAAATTACTATATCTATTTATTACATGTCTGTCTCTTATCGCGTTCTCATCGTGCGATGACCGTGATGAAATTCGCAATGACATTAACGACCTGAATTCGCGTCTGGATGCATTGGATGCACAGATAGATGCATATAACAAGCAGATTGTAGCTTATCAGGACATGGTTTTGGGGCAGGTTTACATCAAAGACTATAGTCGTGATGAAAAGACCGGAAATTATGTGCTCACTTTGAGCGATGGAACGGCTGTGACGGTTTACAGCGGAAATCCGGATAACGAAATGCCGCAAATGTATATTGCAGATGATGGCACGTGGCATTACACGCAGGACGGTGCGGACTATGTCCTGACAGATGATGCCGGAAATTCAATTACTGCGTGGCCGGTAGATGGGAAAAATGGGGTAACTCCTCAGATTAGTGTCGATGCAGAAGGTTACTGGCTGGTTTCTATGGATGGAGGTGCCACTTGGGAACGTCTTGGAGGAACTACCCCTATCGCAAGTCCGGACATGATGTTACCTAGTATTTTTCAGTCTGTAACGGTTAGTGAGGATGGCAAGTCAATGACATTTGTAGTGGCTTCTACGGGAGAATCAGTAACGGTTCCTGTGGGAGTTGAAGATTCTTTTGGCTTGACATTGACGGATGGGAATGCTTTATCTGTCCAGGCTGGGCAATTTGTTTCGGTCGCTATTCAGCAGACCAATGTAAAGGAGATTGTAATTGAATCAACTCCGTTGCAGGTGGAAGTGACTGAAACGAATTTGAAAGTGACAGCTCCAGCTGGCCTTTCAGGTTCTTATACGTTGTATCTGAAAGTCTTCTCAGCGGAAGGCTACTGTAAGCTGGTTACGGTAAACGTGACAGTTAGTTAAGAGTATGAACAATAGGTTAACAAAACAAGATGTACATTATGAAAATCTATAAATATATAGGTGTGGCCCTGATGGTACTATCATTAGGAGCATGTAAGACCGATGATCTGGAAAGAGACATTGATGCCTTGAAAGATCGTGTAACTGCCATGGAAGCAAAGGTCGATCGGTTGAATGAAAGCATGAACATGATACGTGTGGCTTTGGACGGGAACAAGACCATCCAAAGTTATACAGAAAATGAGGATGGAAGCTATACTTTGACGCTAAGTGATGGAAATACAATCACGCTGACTCAGGGGGAAAAAGGAGCTACGGATGTGTATCAGGAAGTGAGTATTTCTACTGACGGTAATTGGGTGATTGGCGGTGTGGAAACGGAACACCGTGCAGTGGCTGTAGATGGTGAACCGGGGGTTACTCCCCAGTTCCGTCTGACCATGGAGTCGGAAGGCAAATACTACTGGGAAGTAAGCTATGACGGCAAGCTGACTTGGGAAGAAGTAAAGAGCCAGCAAGGAACTCGTGTATATGCTTCTGCAAGTGGAAGTTCTTCTGTAGCTGGTCCGATTGCATCGGCTGCCCCTAATGCGACAGAAGATAAATTCGAAATTACTTTAACGGGTAGTGGTACGAAATATGAAATTCCTATCGTTTCGGATCTGGCATGTGACATTAAAGAACCGAATCCGGAAGATATGGAAAATGGATACTGGATTGTGCCGACTAATACAGGAGCGACTACTTCTATCGATTTGAAAGGAGAAGCGGTGTTGATAAGTGCACCGGAAGGTTGGACTGTAACTGCAGAAATAGGGAATGGAACCTTGACAATTATTCCTCCGGCTCAGGATGGAGCGGAAGGTATCATTACTTTGCAGGTAAATAAAGGAGTCTATTGGGCGATTGACCAGATTAAGGTACGCTCTAAGAAAGTAATCACAAGCTGGTATCAGGAATTTCTGGCAGGCGCTGAAATTGTTGTGAATGACGTGAAAATAAAGAAGGGAAGTGCGGATAATAAAGTCGTTATTAATGGAAAGGAAGTTGATTTGACTGTAGATCTTATTGATACTGATAATGCAGAAATTACTGCAGATGGACTTTATTTTATTGAAGCTGGATTGGACGTAGCATATAGCAATACAGGAACTGGTAATAAGATTCTGATTAATGATTCTCCTACAGGGGAAAAACCGGTTGTGACATGTTCGAACTCAATTAAATTGAATGGAACGAGTCTTGTATGTAAGAATGTAGCTTTGGTTTCGCCAATATCAAATAAATTCTTGGAGATAACAGATAATAATGCTCCGTATGTGGCGTTTGATGGGTGTAATTTTGAAGTACCGTCTACTGCTACTCAAAATTCTTTCCTAAATACATTAGGAATAGTGATGGATAATTTCTCTTTCTGTAATTCAAAAATGATAATAGAAAGGACTGGGACTTATCGTATATTGAATATTGGTAGTGGAAGTGATATCATTTTCCCTAATGTTAAGATTGAAAATTCAATATTCTCATCTGTTGATAATAAGGATTTTAAATTACTTTATGTCCCTGATGCATCCTCTAATGTTGGTATAAAATCGCTTGTGTTGTGTTATACGACATTTATTAACTTACATTATAAAGCTGCTGGTTTTATAAATGGGGATATTTTTAAGATGATTGTGACGAATAATATTATTTATGCAGATAATAATACTACTAATGTGACTGTGTTCCGTAGAAGAGGAAATCTTAGTGATGCATTTGACGGGAACGGAAAAGGCTCTATTAAAAATAATAAAGGATATGTTTCTGGTGGTAAATCTTTAACTTCATGGTTTGGAGGAGTATCTCCAATATCGAAAGAAAGTAGTGAAGAGTTTGATCAGTTGGATGCTTCTCCTTTTAAGACTTTTAATACGTCAACAGGTACGTATGTCTTAAAACCAGAATATCAAGGCTATGGTGCGACCATAGAATAATAAAATTTTGAAAAACAGTTTTCCGCCATCCGATACAGCATCGGATGGCGGATACATTTAAACAGATAATACTATGAACTTACAATATTGGAAGAATGCATTGTTCTGTTGCTGTTTATTTGCAATCACAGCATGTTCGGACGAGGAAACCGTGAACCCTCCTGCTCCGACAGAGATACCGGAACAGCCGGCTGAACTGGCAGAACAATTAGCGCAGTATAATTCAGATATTGCTGCCCTTCAGCTGATGGTGGATGGCGAAGTGGAAGTGGTGGATTATACCTCGGATGAACAACATAACTATACGTTGGAGTTAAGTGACGGGAAAATTGTAAATGCGGCTTTACAGGCAGAAACCGATACTGATATTCCAGCCTTTGCGATTAATGAGGATGGATATTGGGAATATCAGCTGGGAGGTGAAAAACAGACATTGACAGACCTCTCCGGTAATCCCGTTCCGGCACGTAAGAGCTTAGGAAAGGGTACATTTACCCCTCAACTGGCCTTAGGGGAAGACGGCTGTTGGCAGATGTCTCTGAACGGAGCGCATTGGAAAAAACTGTCGGACACTCCGGCTCCTTCACTGGAAGGAAAAACGGCGGCCAGCTATTCTTTGTTTAAATCCGTCACGGAAAATGAAGATGGAACATTGTCACTGGCTTTATCTGGAGGTGAAATGGTTCTTTCAATAGATGCTACGGTTTCTTCATCGGCTCAGGCATGGAAGAAGTTCTTCATGAAGAGTGAAGATAATGTATTACTGGATTATTCGTATGCAGGATATAATCACGGAGAAAGTGCTCCATTGGATGGATTCGCCTGGGGATACAAGGTGATAAACGTGAAAGAACGTATGGAGAAAGATAATTTGTCGGCACGTGAAGCTTTAATCAAAATCTTGGATGAAAATAAGCTGGTGCGTGTTTCTAACCAGAATGCGACAAATGCTACTGCAAAAATTGTAATCTATTTCCCTGCGGATGATTATGATTTGCAACCGAAAGGTGTTACAGATAAATTCCCTGAAATTTACGGAGGAAATTTTGTAATAAAAGGTGCCGGAGCTGGCAAGACACGCCTGCTGATGAACAATCCGATTGGAACAGACGAATCGACTACCGCTCCATTGCTGACTATTAAACATACCAATAGTCCGGCGAATATTAATAACTCTAAGATTCTGGCAACTGTGGTGGAAAATGCGGCTAAGGGCAGTTTCAGTGTAAAGGTTGGGTCGGTCAATGAATTATCGGTCGGCAAATGGGTACAGCTTCGTTTGCGAAGCGGAAATGATGAACTTCTAAAGAAAGAGGTGGGACCTATATATAGTCAGATGACAACAGAATGGTCGGTGGCACAACAGCCAGGGCTTACTGGAACAAATGAGAACGGGAAAGGTGTAAATGTCATGGAATTCCATCAGATTAAGTCTATTGATGGTAATGTGGTGACTTTCTATGAGCCGATTATGCATGAAGTGGATATCGCTTATAATGATTATGATGGTGGATGGGTAATACGTGATTATAAGTATTTTGAAAATGTGGGTGTGGAAGACTTATCGTTTGTCGGGAAAGCTATTACTCCTTATTATCATCATGGGGACAATGATCCGGATGCCCCTGATGCATGGCTTTATGATAGCGGTTATATGCCTTTGCAGTTGAGCCGTGTGGTAAATTCCTGGGTACGCAATGTAAGCTTTGAAAGTGTCAGTGAGGCTGTTACTTTTGGAGAGTCGGCCAACTGTTCGGCTTATAATATTT
>SAMEA3387511__coassemble_1955_pt1 | contig 14959 bp, 7 predicted proteins | sample SAMEA3387511__metabat2_low_PE_022 | metagenome-assembled genome bin SAMEA3387511 (sample SAMEA3387511) | Felis catus | biome: Faeces | place: United Kingdom | collected 2012
GACCCGCCTTAATGGAATTGTCAACGTAGGCGATTCTGCAGGCTATTATATCGATATATTCCGTAGCCGGAAAGTAGAAGGCGGCGACAAGATGCATGACTATTTCTATCACAACTTAGGACAGCAGATGACGCTGACGGCGGCCGACGGCAGTGAACTCGGACTTCAGCCTACGCAGGAACTGGCCTTTGCCGGAGCCCATCTGTATGCTTATTCCTATATATATAATAAGAAGCGGGCGGTGACAAGCAAAGACGTGAAAGCCGGATTCACCATCCAGATGCCCGACAAGGACGATATTACGATGAACCTCTGGATGAAAGGGGAGGAAGGACGCGAAATCTTTTCAGCCCTGAGTCCCATGACAGAAGGACTGAGCCGCATCAAGAATATGCCGTATTCCATTAAGGACCAGCCTACGCTCACTTTCGTGGCACACCAGAAAGGAGAAGCCTGGAACCGTCCGTTTGTGGCCGTGTATGAACCTTCTACCCTAAAAGAACCTTCCTGCATTGCGTCGGTCGATTATCCGCAGGTAAAGAGTGAACAGCAGGGCAGTCATGTCGGCATACGCGTGGCACTGACCAATGGAAATGTCGACTGGATTCTGTCGTCGGATGAGAATGCACACCACTGCAAGTTGGAAAAGTTGCAGGCCCGTGCAGGCTATGCGCTGTGCCGTCAGTCGGAAAAGGGAGAGGCTCTTCAGGCTTTCCTGGGCAACGGTACACAACTAGAAGCGGATGGAGTGAGCATCAGGACAGATGCACCTGCTGATGTCTTGCTGCTGAAGCAGGATGGAAAATGGATGTATACGGCTACGGCTCCTTGTAGGGTAGTTGTAGGAAAGAAAAAATATACGCTTTCAGTTTCAAAAGAGTTACGTCTTTTGAAGTAAAATGAAATTTCAAGTTTGCTTTTGTAGTAATATATTGATTTATAATTGTATATGTTCTTCCAGTACTTCTTTGACAGTACTTATCAGGGTATGAAGTTTTGTATTGATGTCTGGGAAGACAGTGCGGTTTTTTGTCGGATATTTTTATGAAATATAGGCAGATTCTATGTATTTTTGCTCATGAAACCTATGGCAGTTTTGTAAATGAAGAAATGTTTGATATATATTTATCTCCTTTTGTTAACCAGTCTGTGCTGTTTGCAAGCGGGAGCTGTTTCCTCCGAAATCCGTAGCTTGTCCGTATCCGACGGACTTCCTGATTTGGTCATTAATACGATATACAAAGATTCAAAAGGCTATGTCTGGATGGGAACGAATACCTCAGTAGAGCGTTTTGATGGTATACGCCTGGAGCATTACATGGTAGAGGGCAGCAATGAGAACCTGAAGCGGGTGTTTGCACTGATTGAGATGCCGGGCGATGAACTGTGGGTTGGCACGGGCATGGGACTTTTCCGTCTGGCCGATGATGCCGAGAAGCTCGAACGGCTGGCTCCTGAAATGATTACAAGCGGGGTACATGCATTCTGTAAGTTGGGGGATGTGCTCTATGTAGGAACGGAAAAAGGATTGTATGTATACAAGGGAGGAGTTTTTGAGCATGTGCTGGTAGACAAGAATGTCTTTTCGCGTGCGAATTTTGTAACGGGAATGGTGGAAGGAGAAAACGGCATATTGTGGCTCTCTACGATGGGAGGCTTGAAATCTCTTCGTTTGTCAGACCAGGCTATTACTTCTTTTTCAGATAAATTGGCGAAGAACGGGCAGAACCTTTCTTTCTATAACATCACACGTGTCGGTTCAAAGATTTTTATGGGTACAATGACTAGCGGACTGGTGTTTTTTGATACTGCCAGCAAGCACTTTTCACGCTATCTGGATGTAGGTTGCGGAGTCATCTCTGCCTTGTCTGGCGATGGGAAAGACCTGCTCTATGTAGGAACGGACGGAAACGGTGTACATTTTATTTCAGTGAGTCGCCAGCGTGTTATCCGTACCTTCCGGCACGACCGTGAGGCAGATAGCCAGATTCGTTCCAATTCTGTGTATTCCGTATTGGTCGACCGTGACGGCTTGTTATGGATTGGCTTTTACCAGTTGGGGGTAGACTACACCTTGTTCCAGAGCGACTTGTTTTCCACCTATCAATATGAGAATTTGTTTGATTCCAGGGACATGGCTGTCCGTACCATTGCCTTTCATGGAAGTCAGAAACTGATAGGTTCGCGCGACGGCTTTGTGTTTATCGATGAGGCCGATGGCAGGTTCCAGATATTCAAGGCTCCCCGTCTGCGGGCTTCCATCATTGTGTCAAGCTGTTATTTCGACGGGAAATATTATATCGGAACCTATGGGGGAGGTATGTATGTGCTTGATGGTGCCACACTGGAACTGCGGGATTTTGAGATTGCTTCCGAACCCTTCCGGCATGGACATATTTTTGTGCTTCGTCCTGACGACCGGGGAAATCTGTGGATTGGTACTTCTGCCGGATTGTATTGTTACCGGAACGGGAAAATCGTACGTCACTTCAAGAGCGACAGTTCCAAGCTGCCCGAAGGCAACGTTTATGAGATTTATTTTGATTCATCCCATAAAGGATGGATTTGTACAGAGAGCGGCATCTGCATCTGGGACCCGTCGTCCGAAAGCTTGAAGAACGATGTGTTCCCGGAAGGATTTGTGCATAAAGAAAAAATCCGCATGATTTATGAAACTTCCGACCATCAGCTCTATTTCCTGCCGGATAAAGGAGAGCTGTTTGTATCCGACCTAACCATGAGTCATTTTAGTCGGCTCACTCCCGGAACGCTGTTGGATGGAAAGTCGTTGATGGCCGTGGTGGAAGACTCAGAAGGCTGGCTGTGGGTGGCAACCAATAAGGGGATGTATCGTTTCGACAAGAAAAAGAAGGTGGTGCCTTTCAATTTTGCCGATGGTATTCCCAGTCTGATATTTATCAATTGTATTCCTATAAAAGATGAAGAAGGAAACTTCTGGTTTGGTAATTCTCGAGGACTGGTACGGCTGAACGGAAAGGATATGGATATGCTTCCCAGCCGTTATATTATTTCGTTGTCGGATGTGTTGGTCAATGGTAAGAGCATGCACCATCAGCTTTCGGGAGAAGAAGGCCATTACGAGCTTATCTTGGAGAATTCGCAGAAGAGTGTAATCATTCAGTTCTCTGCACTTACATACAGCGATCCGAACAGCCTGATGTATGAGTATAAGTTAGGAGAGGAGGGAGAGTGGATTTCCTTGATGGGAAAATCGGAAGTATCGCTGTATGATTTGCCTTCGGGAGTCACTTCTTTTGTTATTCGTCAGATTGGGTATCCCGACTCGGCCATGACCTTGGATATTTGTATTCCTGACCGTTCCTGGCACAAATGGATATATTCTTTTTTGGCATTGTTGTTAGTGGTTGCGAGTGTATATATATTCCGCCGTTGCTTGTTGCGTGTGGTATGGTCTGTTTTACGTAAGCTGAACGGCTTTAACGACGCGGAAATACCGACGGTTGTGGAGGAAGGTAAGAAAGAAGAAGAGGCAGAAGAAGTCGTAACACCGGAAATAGAACCACTGACAGAGGAAGAAACTATGTCGGAACCTGTAGAGCCGAAGTCCGAGAAAAAAACTGCTTCCTCCGCTGATGACAAATACCGGACGAACAAGGTCAGCCCGGAAGAGTGCAAGCGGCTTTACCGTCTGCTGGAACAGGAGATGAAACGTAACAAACCTTATCGCAATCCGAATCTTAAAGTGGCAGATCTTGCCGTGGCGATAGGCACTACCTCCCATTCACTTTCCTATCTCTTCAACCAGTATTTGGAGAAGAATTATTATGACTATATCAACGAATACCGTGTGGAAGAATTCAAGTCGCTCATCCTGAAAGACGAGTATGCAAAATATACCCTGACTGCCATGGCGGAATATTGCGGTTTCAGTTCGCGTGCTTCGTTCTTCCGTACGTTCAAGAAACTGGCTGGAATAACTCCGAACGAATACATCAAACAAGTCTCAGGTGAGCACCGTCCGGTAGATTGAGAGACTTTTTAGTGTCAGATTTTGAAAAAGAATCCTATACAGAAGTGTCAAATAATAATTTGAGACTCTTGTATAGGATACTTTATTTTATTGTAAATCAGATAATTGTATAAAAATCAGTCTTGAAGGATAAGGTGAGATTTATTCCATGTTACATTTGTTTTAGTTTTTTGGAATTGTAAATACATTTGCAGTGTCAAAAAACCAAAACAAGCTAATTTATGAAAGACCTGACGAACACATCCAATGAGCTAGTAGCACAGATTTTTGCGGACTACCATCAGTCGGTCTTCTTTTATATCTATAAGAAAATAGGAGAAAAAGAAGATGCGGAAGATTTGGTTCAGGACGCATATCTTCGCCTTTTGGAATACCGTACTATGCTTCGTCCCGATACCGTAAAATATTTCTTGTTTACGATTGTCCGTAATTTGGTATCCGATTATTTCCGTCATCTTTATAGAAAGCAGGAAGCTTCTGTTTACCTGGAAGAATGTGGTCAGGCCCAGCAGGCTGTGGCTGCAGATACCCGTGCCGTTGTACGCGACTTGCAGAAACAAGAACTGATGAGGGTGAAATGTCTTCCTTGCCAGCGTCGGAAAATTTATGTCATGAATCGTTTTGAGGGGAAAACATCGGCTGATATTGCTACCGAACTGAATCTTTCGCAGCGTACGGTAGAGAATCATCTGTTCATCAGCCGCAAGGAAGTACGCAACTATATGAAACAATGTATATAAAATAATGATAAGAAGTAAAAACGTTAATTTAAAGTTTAATCTTATGAAGAATGGTTTTCTGAAAAATTCATCGCAGAGAGTCCTTTTTTCAGCCATGATGGTTTCGGCTTTAGTAGCCGGTAACGTGGCTCCTATGCATGCGGAGGTGGTTTCTGTTCAGTCGGTCATGCAGTCGGTAAGTGTAAAAGGACAGGTGTTGGATGCTGACGGTATTCCCGTTATTGGTGCAAGTATTCTTGAGAAAGGAACAACAAATGGTGTAATTGTGATTTCTTATATCGGTTATAAAACGGTGGAACTGAAAGCTTCCGATCCTAGTTTGTCGAAGGTCACTCTAAAGGAAGATACGGAAGTGTTGGATGAAGTAGTGGTTGTAGGTTATGGTACACAGAAAAAAGAATCATTGACAGGAGCGGTTACAGTAGTTGATTTGAAGGCATTTCAGGAAAAAGGAGCCTTGTCTAGTCCGCTTGCTGCTCTTCAAGGGCAGGTTCCGGGGGTAATGATTTCACGTTCATCTTCAGCACCAGGTGATGAAAGCTGGAGTATGAATTTGCGTGGTTCAGTTTCTGTAAATTCTATTGAACCATTGGTGGTTGTGGATGGAGTAGCTTATACTAGTGTAAACGATTTGCGTTTGATTAATTCAAACGATATTGAATCGATTAACTTCCTGAAAGACGGTGCTGCAGCTATCTACGGTTCGCGTGCGACAGGTGGTGTGGTGTTGATTACGACGAAGAAAGGTAAGGAAGGGAAGACAAAAGTGGAATACAGTGGGACGGCTACTTTAAAAACAGTGGGTTTGATGCCTGAGATGATGAACATTGATCAATGGGCAGACGGAGTAATGACTGCATTGGAAAATGACAACAATACGTCCAATGAGTGGTATGCTTATGCGCAGTTAGCTAAAAAAATGAAAGGGTCTTATTTGGATAAACGCTATGGAGGAAGTCCTTTTGGTACTGATAAGTTTGGCGACGTGGCAGACTTCGTTTTTGATGATTCGGCCGACTGGTTAGGCTCTTTGTTCGGAAGTACTTGGTCAACGGAGCAGAATCTGAGTATTTCAGGAGGAACAGAACGCTCATCTTACCGTCTTTCTTTAAGTTATTTGTATGATGGTTCTACACTTCAATACGGAAATAACAACAATAACCGCTACAATTTCCGTTTGAACAATACTTTCAAACTGACAGATAACTTGACATTAGATTCTTCTATTTCGTATAATCGTCAGGAACAGGTGGCGCCGTCCATGATTTCGTCTGTGCTTACAGTATCGATGCCGATGCCGGGGTTGCCTCTTACGACTGTAGACGGAAAACCGTATGCTTGGGGAACATGGGGATCTCCTGTGGCTAAAGTGTCAGAGGGAGGAGACAATCGTTTGTCTGTTTCGGCTTTTAGTGTAAGTGAAACTTTAAATTGGACACTGACAGATTGGCTGACTGCAAATGCCAATGTAGGTTATAATACCAGTACGGCTACTAGAAATCAGGTAGAGAATGCGATTACTTATTATAATTATTTAGGTGATGTTCAGACTTTGGTTGATCCTATTCAGGCAAATTCATCCTATAAACAAACCAGTTCTAGAACGGACTTTTACTCTGTAACAGGGTTTTTGAACGCACACAAAACGTTTAATCAAGATCATGATTTAAGTTTGACATTAGGTGCCCAGTACGAATTCAAAGAATATACTTATTTTGGTGCTAAAGTAAAGGATACCCAGAATGGTCTGGAAATAGTAAACGGTTCTGGAGAAATAACCCTAAGTGGGGATGAAGACAAGTACCAGAATGCAAATATGTCTTATTTCGGACGTTTCAATTACAGCTATAAAGATAAATATCTGTTGGAAGTAAACGGACGTTATGATGGTTCTTCCAAATTCCAGCCTGAAAACCGTTGGGATTTATTCTATGGGGCTTCTTTGGGATGGAGAATCAAGCAGGAGAACTTTATGCAGAATATAGACTGGTTAAGCGACTTGAAACTGCGTGTGTCTTATGCCGAAATGGGTAACCAAAGCGGTATTGCCAATTATGATGGCGTGCAGTTGTATAATATGGTGGCTGGTACAGGTGCTTATGTAGGTGACGGAAAGCTTTCTTACATTAAGACTAACGGTGAACTGGCTTCTCGTTCTCGTAGCTGGGAGCGCATTAAGAATTATAATGTGGGTGTAGACTTTGGATTCTTGAATGGCGCATTGAGCGGTTCTGTTGAAGCCTTTCTGAAGAAGAATGATAATATGCTGGTCAGCATTACATATCCCGGTATTTTGGGAGATGAGGCTCCTAAGGCCAATGCTGGAAAATTCAAAGACTGGGGATTTGAAGGTCAGATGACGTATCGCGGAAATGTGGCCGGTGTAAATTACTATGTAGGAGGAACATTTACGTTTGCGCGTAATGAACTGGTAGACTATGGTGGAACAACCGTCTTGAAATCTGGTTATACTACTACTCAGCAGGGGTATGCATTGAGCTCTATTTTTGGTCTGCGCTATGGAGGAAAGATACAGAACGAAGAACAGTTGCAAGCTTATCTAGCTAAGTATTATGAAAATAACGGTATCAATATGCCTAGCAATTTGCGTGTAGGTGACAATATGTATTGTGATGAAAATGGTGATGGTGTACTGGATGAAAAAGATTATATCTACTTGGGAAGTGATACCCCTGAAATATCTTATTCGTTCAATGCCGGAGCTTCTTATAAGGGATTTGATGTAAGTGTAATTTTCCAAGGGTCTGCCAATCGTTTTGTATACCGTGGAATTGACAACTGGACAGTGCCTTTCCGGGCAAATTACACGAATACTATTACATCTTCTATCGGTAATGTGTGGAGCCCGGAAAATCCGGATGCCTACTATGCACCTTATACGAATGATGCAAATATCAATAACTACAACTATCAGGCATCTTCTCTTACCTCACAAGACGGACGTTATCTTCGTTTAAAGAACCTGACTATCGGTTATACATTTACAGATAAACTGCTACAAAAGATCAAATTCTTGCAAGGAGCACGTATTTATGCTACCGGTACAGATTTGTGGGAATATACAAAGATTAAAGACGGATGGGATCCGGAAGCTGCACGCGATGCAACTGGATTGAAACGTTATCCATTTACTCGTAATATTACATTTGGGGTTAATTTAACTTTCTAAAAAGACAAACTTTATGAATAAGAAACATTATATAAGGACAGCATGTCTGTCAGTTTTGAGCTTGTTTGCGGTGTCTTGTCTCGATTTAGATCCGAAAGCACAATTGGGAGACAATTTGGTATGGAATAAGGCTGATAATTTTCAGTTGTTTGCCAATCAGTTTTATAGCTGGACTCGTGATTTCCAGTTGTCTACGACCGATACGTATGGCAATGGCGTAAGTGATGGCCCGCACAGTGATGACCGTTCTGATTTGATTGCTACATCTTCTATCAATACGTATAGTCAGGGTACGAATGTAATTCCTGCGGAAGATGACAACTATACTACTTTGTATAAACAGATTTATTATACGAATTTGCTGTTAAATTGTGCCGAGTCGTTTGAGGACAAAGCCGCAATTGCTGTACCAGTGGCAGAAGCGAAGTTTTTCCGTGCATATTGTCATTTTGAACTTGTGCAGATTTGGGGGAATGTTATTTTGCTGACTCAGCCTTTGGATTTGACATCTGGTGAGTTGTATGCAGCGCGTAATGACAGAGGTGAGGTGATTGACCAGATTGTGACAGACCTGCAGGAAGCTGCTGAAGCTTTGCCGGAAACGGCAGAGGCGGGAAGATTGACCAAGTATGCGGCTTACGCCATGTTATCACGTGTGGCACTTTATGAGGGAACTTGGCAAAAATTCCATACAAACGGAGCAGATACTGAAACAAATACGGAACGTAGTACAGAACTGCTGACTATTGCTAAGAATGCGGCTTATAATGTTATCAAAGACAATAAATACAAACTGTTTTATAATGAAACCTTAGGTAACCAGAGTTATCGTTATATGTTTATTTTAGAGGATGCAGCTCAATGTAATCCTGCTAATTTACATAAGACTGACAATACGGAGTATATACTGTCTCATCGTCACAGAGATGGCGATAAAGGGACAAACATCACTCACGGAATGCTGGCAAATGTATGTTATGTTACTCGTAAAATGGCTAATATGTATTTGTGTTCTAACGGATTGCCAATAGATAAGGCTGGTGATACCTTTAAAGGATACTCTGGTGCGACTACTGAGTTTCAGAACCGTGATAACCGTATGACAAATACATTGTTGCAGCATGGTCAGAAATACTGGAATAATGATGGTAAATGGCGTACTACATGGAATGATGAGGATTTGAATAATGCATTAGAGGCAAATGTACGTTCAAATAGTGGTTACCAGAATTATAAATGGTGTGTAGAGCGTCAGGTAGCTGATTACTATGAATCTATGGATTATCCGGTTATCCGATACGCTGAAGTTTTATTGAACTATGTAGAAGCTGTATACGAATTACAAGGAAATATTAGTGATGATGATTTGCAATATCTGAATGATGTACGTACGCGCGTTAATCCGGATATGCCTGAGCTGACTAATGAATTTGCTTCTAAATATGGTTTGTCTATGCGTGAAGAAATACGTAGAGAACGTACTGTTGAATTATTCCTTGAAGGATTCCGTATTGATGACTTAAAACGTTGGGCTACAGCTCCCGAAGAAATGCCACAAGATCAGTTGGGTGTAAAAGTAAAAGGCACTTGGTTTGAAACGAACTGGTCGGCACAATCTCGTCAGTTGAATAGTGATGGATGTATTATCTTATACGATGGACGTATATGGGATGACAAACTCTATTTATATCCTCTGCCTTCAGATCAGCTGCAATTGAATCCGCAGTTGGGACAGAACCCTGGTTGGAGTAATAATTAAAATTGTGTTTATTCATTTTAGAAAATTTGTATGATGACATATCAATTATATAAAAAGTTTGGCGGTATCTTATTGGCTGCAATTTCTGTTGCAATGGTCGCATGCCAGGATGATGAAAGTGCTGAATTAAGTCAATCGGTGTATCCGGAATCAATAACACTTAATATACCGGAAGAGGTAAAACCGTTGATTTATAAAGACGAGAATGGTACAAATGTGTTGCCCTTGTTGAAAGGTGAAACTGTTCAATTGGGATGTACCATTCTTCCTGAAAATGTAACGTTCAATGAAGTTGTATGGGCTTCAAGTGATACAAATGTGGCTGAAGTAGATCCGAATGGTGTGGTGAAAGCGGTCAATGGAGACGGTTCAACCTATTCGGTTATACAAGTTTCTCCTTCTGCTTTTTATTCTGGAAGTGGTATCTATGGTACACTAAAGGTGATGGTATCCAATGAAATGGTGAAAGCTGAAAGTATTTCTTTGTCTGCTGAAGCTGATCAGGTATATATGGGAGAGAGTCTGCAGTTGCAATATGCTATTTTGCCAGAAAACACTACTTACAAGACAGTGAAATGGTCCACTTCTGACGAGTCGGTTGCAACGGTTGATGAAAATGGCTTGGTCACAGCGCAGATTATTGATGCAAATACCGAAACGGTTACCATTACAGCTTCAGCTTTGGATGGGTCACAAGTATATGCAAGCAAGCAACTTACTATAATGAAGGTTGTTCAGCCTGAAGATATTACCATTGATCAGAGTGTGTCTGCAGAACAGAATTATGTATGGGCTATTACGGATAAGACAGTCAAATTACCTTATACTACAGTGCCTGCCGATTGTACAACTTCATTGATAGAATGGACTTCCAGCAACGAAGATATTGCTATTGTAAATCAAGGTGTAGTAAACTTCAATCAGAATGGAGTCTTTGGCGATGTTACGATTACCGCAACTTGTCCTGAAACAGGAAAAACATCTTCTATCAAGTTACGTCTGGAAGAAGGATTGGTACGTGAATTGTTCCATGATGAAAATAATTATACATGGTATAATGCAAAACAAAGTGGAAATGGAACAGATTCTTCTCATGAATGGCATGATGGTTATTTAACTGTGACCACTTATACACAGACTGCTGGAACTAAGCAACGTGGTGATTTCAAATGCTGGAGTCCGAAGACTTGGTTGCATGCTGGTAAATATCCATTTTTTGCTATCCGAATGGATGACGTGGCAGATAAGTATAAAGATGAAGGTGTGACTGCACGTAATATTAATCTGGATGCAGCAGGAACTTGTGGTGGTACTGCTTTCAGTGGGAATTTGGGAGGCTCCAATAATAAGTATAAATATAACTACAAGTGTAGTGATGGTAGCCGTGTCTTTGTGTACGATTTGTCTACTCAAAGTTGGGCTAAAGGTGGAGTCTTGCCAGGTTCTGTCGCAGAGTTTACTACCTTGCAGTTTAAATATGCGGATATCGCGACTATCGACCATCAGATTCAGTATAATGTATATTGGGTGCAAACCTTTAAGACTCTTGGTGATTTGGAGGCCTATTTGGATAAAGAAGGGCTGACTTATGAGAAATGACAACTAAAAAAGAATGAATTATGATAAAGAATATCAGATTATTTGCAGGTGCAACGCTACTTATGGTAGCGTTCTCCTCCTGCTACAAGAACGAATTTGGAGTAGTAGATCTTACTATGCCAGAAGATAATCCTGGAACAGTAGCGGGAGAATATGTATACAATCATCCTTGTGCTATGTATAATGAGGCTGATTTTACACGTGTTAAGAAGATGTTAGATGATGGAACGGCTCCTGTTATGGTAAAGACAGAGTTGGCAAACTTGAAAAATAGTCCGTATACTTCACTTACATATACTCCTTCTCCTCAGGAGGAAATCGTGCGTGGAGAAGCCACAGGAACCATTCCTGGAAAAGAGAATTATAGCTATGCTATGAAAGATGCAGCCGCAGCTTACCAGACTGCACTTTTATGGAAGTTGACAGGCGATGTAAAATATGCGGATCTTTCAGTTAAAATTTTGAATGCATGGGCTGATGTGTGCAAGCGTATTACTTCGAATGATGCAAATCAGATGCTTGCTGCCGGCTGTCAGGGATATACATTTGCCAATGCTGCAGAAATTATGCAGACTTATGAAGGTTGGAGCGCAAATGATATAGCTGATTTTAAGACTTGGATAGTAAATGTATTTGCATCTAAAAATAAAGATTTTCTGGATAACCATCAGGGAACGAATAATTGTTCGCTGCATTATTGGTCAAACTGGGACTTGGTAAATATGTGTTCCTATTTGGCCATTGGCATTCTGACAGAGAACAACGATATGGTGAACTTTGTCGTGAACTATTTTTATTCTGGTGTAGGAAATGGCTGTATTTCCAATTTGATTCAGGCTACGTTTGATGATCCCTTGGGAAATGGTGAACAGATTAGTCAGAATCAGGAAAGTGGCCGTGATCAGGGGCATGCCTGTATGTCACTGGCTGTAACCGCTAATTTATGCCAGATGGCTTATACGCTTTATCAGGATAATCCTTCTGTTACTCAGTTGGATTTCTTTGCAGCAGACGACAATGCCGTGATGAAGATGGGAGAATATGTTGCACTTTTCAATCTGAAGGATGGAACTGATAATGCAAATGCTTCAGGCCAGTGGTTGATTAACTCTTCAAAGATGCCTTTCCAGGAATATAAGTATTGCATTGATTGCAGTTGTAAGGATAAAAATCATGGAGTAGACCAGGTTGCGGTGGCAGATGATGAGAGTCGTGGTACAATTCGTCCGGGATGGGAGATTTTATATAACCATTACGCTAAGGTAAAAGGTTTGAGCAGTGGCTATATATATACAAAGAAGTTTGCTGATAAGTTGCGTCCGGAAGGTGGATCTGGTGATAGTCGTTATGGCAGTAACAGTGGTGCATTTGACCAGTTAGGATGGAGTACTTTGATGCTGTATCGGGAATGATAAGTAAAATTAAATACTGAAGTGACAGCCCTTTTGTCATAAATTTCACAAAAGGGCTGTTTGTTTTTTTGAAGTAATGCATTGAGTAGATGCATGCTATAATTCGTATTATTATATAAGTCATAAATAAAATAGTAATATGAGAAGAAATATATGGATGATGACTACTTGTCTGTTAGGGTATGTAGGCCCTATGACAGCACAGTCGGTTTATCCCGGACTAAATCCGGAGAAATTTCAAGTGTCCCTGGCTGCTCCCATGGCGGCAGAATGTGTTGAATTGCAGGATGTACGCTTGCTTCCCAGTCGTTTCAAAGAAAATATGGAACGAGACTCAGCATGGATGGTTTCTATTGGCGTGAATCAACTGCTGCATAGTTTCCGTACTACGGCAGGTGTGTTTGCCGGGCGTGAAGGAGGATATATGACGGTGAAGAAATTGGGAGGCTGGGAGTCTCTTGATTGCGAGTTGCGTGGACATATTACGGGACATTTGTTATCGGCTTATTCCTTGATGTATGCGGCTACAGGAAGCGATATTTTTAAGTTGAAAGGAGACAGTCTGGTTAATGGACTGGCAGAAGTGCAGCAAACGTATAAGAATGGTTATTTGAGTGCATTCCCGGAAGAACTGATTAACCGGAACCTGCGGGGAACGAGCGTGTGGGCACCCTGGTACACCTTGCATAAACTCTTTTCGGGATTGATAGACCAGTACGTCTATGCCGATAACCGGCAGGCACTGGAAGTGGTGAAGCGGATGGGCGACTGGGCCTATGCCAAGCTGAAACCCTTGGATGAGGCCACCCGGAAGCGGATGATACGCAATGAGTTCGGAGGAATCAATGAGTCATTCTATAATCTGTATGCCCTGACGGGGGATGAACGTTATCGCTGGCTGGCGGAGTTTTTTTATCACAACGAGGTGATTGACCCCTTGAAAGAGAAACGTGACGACCTGGGAACGAAACACACCAATACGTTTATTCCGAAAGTCCTGGCTGAGGCTCGTAATTATGAGCTTTCAGCGAATGCGGACAGTCGGGAGTTAAGTGAATTTTTCTGGCATACGATGGTTGGACATCACACATTTGCACCGGGATGTAGCAGTGATAAGGAGCATTTCTTTGATACGAAGCAGTTCTCCAGACACCTGTCGGGCTATACGGGAGAGACGTGTTGCACGTACAACATGTTGAAGCTGAGCAAGCATCTGTTCTGCTGGAATGCCTCTCCGGAAGTGGCTGATTATTATGAGCGTGCCTTATATAATCACATCTTGGGGCAGCAGGACCCCCGGACGGGGATGGTGGCGTATTTCCTTCCTTTGTTGTCGGGAGCACACAAGGTGTACAGCACGCCGGAGAATTCATTCTGGTGCTGTGTGGGCAGCGGTTTTGAAAGCCATGCCAAGTATGCGGAGAGCATCTATTTCCATCACCGGGACAAGCTTTTTGTCAACCTTTTTATCCCTTCGGTCCTGAACTGGCGGGAAAAGGGAATCACGCTTCGTCAGGAAACCGCATTTCCGGAAGAGGAAACCACCCGGTTATACGTGGGAACGGAACAGCCTGCGCGTGCGGAAATCTGCCTGCGTTATCCTTCGTGGAGCGGCAAGCCGAAAGTGACGGTCAACGGGAAGAAGGTAAGAGTGGTCGGTAAGCCGGGTTCCTACATCGCCTTGAACCGGGAATGGCGGCAGGGCGACTGCATAGAAGTGACCTATCCGATGTCTTTCTCTCTGGAATCCACTCCGGATGATTCCAGTCGTGCGGCATTGTGTTACGGCCCTGTCGTACTGGCAGGAGAACTGGGAACGGAGGGAATGCAGAAACCGGCTCCCGATTCAGACCCGTCGAAATACAATGACTATTATACATACAACTATCATATACCGGAAGGACTTCCTGTGGACTTGGTATTGGAGAAGTCAAATTGGGAAAAATCCTTTAAACGGGTTGGAAAAGGTCTGACGTTCGAAACCCGGGATGGCAGAAGAATTTCTCCTTTGTATGATATTCATCGCCAGCGGTATGTGGTGTATTGGAAACTGATGTGGGAAAAATGAATTTATAGAGGAAAGAAGATGAAAACTGGATCAGTGAAGAAATCCTTGTCTGCTGGATGGGTTATCATGTCTGCGTTGTGGGAGAAGGATTCTATTGCACAATGAATACCGCCTGCTGGACAAGAAGTACAGCTATAGCTATAAACTTCAGTTGGTAGACGGAGAATAAAGGCAATACA
>SAMEA3387511__coassemble_2026_pt1 | contig 13728 bp, 10 predicted proteins | sample SAMEA3387511__metabat2_low_PE_022 | metagenome-assembled genome bin SAMEA3387511 (sample SAMEA3387511) | Felis catus | biome: Faeces | place: United Kingdom | collected 2012
GCTGCACAGCGTACGTTCTATGGTTACAATGACATGGCAGATGCAAAGGCTTTGCTGGAGTCAATTGCTCGTAGTTTTGGCTATATTTACGGACGTGAACACCATGTACGTATCAATACCATTTCTCAGTCACCGACTATGACTACTGCCGGATCGGGTGTGAAAGGTATGGACAAGTTGTTCGACTTTGCTAACCGTATGTCTCCTCTGGGCAATGCATCGGCTGATGAATGTGCTGATTACTGTATCGTAATGTTCTCTGATCTGACTCGTAAGGTGACTATGCAGAACTTGTTCCACGATGGTGGTTTCTCTAGCGTAGGTATGAGCTTGAGAGCTATGGCAACTTATGAAAAGGGGCTGGATGAATATAAAGATGCCAATGGCAATATAATTTACGGATAATATTGAATGTATCGGCTTATTTTTATATTACTGAGTATAATCGTCTTTTCTGCCTGTCGTTCTGACAAGCAGAAAGACGATTTTTCGTTTTCAGGAATAAAGATAGCCCGATATGACCGCTTGCAGTATGAAGCAACTGTGCAGAACAGTTTCTTTTCCCTGCAACGGATGAATACTGAATTTTCCCAGGAGACGCGTCTGCTGATAGAGGAAGTACTTGATTTGGGTTCTGTGGATATGGTAGACATGAACGACCGTTTGTGTGCTTATTTCTCAGATTCCATATTGGTACATTTAATGGAAGATGTGGAAGAGAAGTTTAAGGATGTAAGCAATCTTGAACAGCATCTGACACAGGGATTCAGTAACCTGAAAAAAGAAATTCATGAGTTGCCGGTTCCGCAGATTTATACGCAGATTTCTGCCCTGAATCAGTCTGTCGTTGTTGGAGACAGTATTTTGGGAATCAGTCTGGACAAGTATATGGGGAGTGACTATCCTCTCTATAAAAAATATTATTACGCAAACCAGCGACGCTCGATGTCGCCGGAATACATCGTGCCTGATTGCTTTACCTTTTATTTGCTGGGACAGTATCCTTTCTTGTGGCAGGAAGGTCATCGTTCTTTGATGGATATTCTGTTGTATCGGGGGAAAATAGCCTGGACTGTAGAGACTATTCTTGAAGGGAATAGAAGTGGAAAGACGGCTTTGGGCTACTCCAAGGAAGAAATAAAATGGTGCGAACAGCACGAAAAAGAACTTTGGGAGGAAATCCGCCAGAATCATTATATGGAGACTACCGACCCAATGATTATTCGCTCGTATGTATCTTCTAACACACGGCTTCTGTTTAATGGTGAAAAAACTCCTCCTTTCTTGGGAATATGGCTGGGGATGAAGGCTGTAGAGCGATATATGAAGAAGCATCCGGAAATGACCCTAAAGAGTTTGTTGGAATGTACGGATTATTCTGGAATGATAAAAGAATTAAACTGATTGACTTAAAGATTCCTTATGGAAGTTGCATTGTATTTGTTGCCTGTTACTTTAGGTGATACGGCTATCGAAAAGGTTTTACCCTCTTATAATCGGGAGATAATTGTCAATATAAAGCATTTTATAGTGGAAGATGTGCGTTCGGCACGCCGTTTCCTGAAAAAGGTGGATGCGGATATTTGTATTGATGAGCTTACTTTTTATCCGTTGAACAAGCATACTTCTCCGGAGGCTATATCGGGTTATCTTGCTCAGCTTGCAGAGGGACACTCCATGGGAGTTATTTCTGAAGCTGGCTGTCCGGCAGTGGCCGATCCGGGAGCCGATGTGGTAGCTATTGCCCAGAAGCGGAATTTTAAGGTGGTTCCTCTGGTAGGGCCTTCTTCTATTATCTTGTCTGTGATGGGCTCAGGATTTAACGGACAGAGTTTTGCTTTTCATGGGTATCTGCCGATAGAACCGGCCGACCGCATGCGCCGTTTAAAAGAGTTGGAGGCACGTGTTTATTCCGAGAACCAGACTCAATTGTTTATCGAAACTCCTTATCGCAATCATAAGATGTTGGAAGACATTTTGAAAACTTGTCGTCCGCAAACGAAATTGTGTATTGCAGCCAATATAACTTGTGAAGGAGAATTTATCCAGACCAAAACCATCAAGGAATGGAAGGGAAAATTGCCGGAACTGAATAAGATTCCTTGTATCTTCCTGATTTATAAGTAGTATCTTATTTGAACTCTTTCCATATCTGAGCCACCATGTGAAGGCGGTCACATTCAATTCTTAGTTCGTTACTGAACTTTTCCGGATTTTGTCTGATGTCTTCACACGTAAAGAAGTATCCTTCTGAGAGTTTGAATTCATCTTCATGGCTGACGGGAAGTATATATAACTGCACGAAAGCTGGCGTACTGCCTTGTGTACGGTAGCTAAGTATGAGTCTTGGTATGAACTTTTTCTTATGTGTGGTGTGAGAAGCTGACTGATGTTTTTTTATCAGGTTCTTTGCGTGACGCTGGCTTTTTCTTAACGGTCCGTCAAATAAAGTCTTGATAGGAGCATCCCAAATCGTTGTGTTTTCTGCATGTGGGGTAAGATATATTTTTCCGTTGCAGATAGGAATAATCCGTATGATATGCTGCTCTCGTGGTGATTGTGTAGCGGCAATTTGTATTCCTACGATGTTAATGACCAGACATATTACGTAAATAAGTGTAGGAATTAAATAGATGATTCCAAAGTTATTTTCAGGAGAAAAGGGAATCAGCTTGTTGTACAGGAAAAACAAAATAATCAAGTGGATGCTGGAAAAAATCACGATTATTTTTGCTTCCAATAGGTAAGAAGAAGTGAAATTAAGATGAAACTTCTTCAAAAAATTCCGATAAATTTCCGGGGCTGTTACATGGATGAAAGCACATACTAACAGCATGAATTCCAATGAAGGAGTCAGACTGTTCTTAGGGATGTATTCATATCCGGTGAACAATCTTAGAAGGAAGCAGACACCAATTCCGATAGTTCCCTGCAAAAGGAAGAAATTAAGTCCTTTCAGGCGCAACACATCATAAAGTAATCCCGCAATGCTGATAGCAAGTCCTGTTCCCAACATGGCGGTCGTTGGGAACAGATGAATGCCTATCAGTGTGATAATGATAGGAAGCAATCCAAATGATACAATTTTATCTTTGTATTTGAGCAATAGATTCATAGTCGAAGAGCATCAGTTGATAAAATTGCAACAATTGGAAAAAGAAAATTGTTCATTGTTTGCGGAGATGTTTTTCAGCATGGTAAGAAGAACGAACCAGTGGACCGCTTTCTACAATGTCAAATCCTTTGGCTTCACCTATCTCTTTAAATCTCTTGAACTGGTCTGGATGGATGTATTCTGCTACCGGATAATGCTTGGCAGTTGGTTGCAGATATTGTCCGATGGTCAGTATCTGACAACCGTTCTGTAGCAGGTCATCCATCGTTTCTTCTACTTCTTCTGTGGTTTCTCCCAACCCCACCATGATACCGGATTTGGCTTTTAGTCCATTGTCTGCAATCTGACGGATAACTTTCAGGCTGGTATCATAATCTGCTACACTTCTGACCTGTGGGCTTAGACGGCGGACGGTTTCCAGGTTGTGTGAAAGAATATCGGGACGTGTTTCAATGACCTGCTGCAATAATTCGCTGTGGCCTTGAAAATCGGGAATAAGTGCCTCTATGGTGGTGTCAGGACACAATTTTCGGATGGCCATCAGGGTGGCAGCCCAGTGTGAGGCACCTAAATCTTTTAAATCATCCCGGTCGACAGAAGTGATGACTGCGTGGTCAAGCTTCATGAGCTGGATGGACTGGGCCACTCTGAGCGGTTCCTCCGGGTCCAATGGGAGAGGTCTTCCGGTTTGTGTATTGCAGAACTTGCAGGAACGGGTACAGATGGCTCCTCCAATCATGAAGGTGGCGGTGCCTTTTCCCCAGCACTCACCTAAGTTGGGACAGCGTCCGCTGCTGCAGATGGTATGAAGCTTATGAGTATCTACAATGCGTTTGGTTTCAGTATATCGGGCATTAGTGCCAATCTGTATTTTTAGCCAATCAGGCTTTCTGATGTGTGTCATAGTGATAAGATAAAAGAACAAAGAAAAACAGATGACACCAGCTTCTTGTGACTGGTGTCATCTGCTAAATGAAATATTATAGATTCTGCAGGAAGAAATTAGCCACTCTGTTCATCAGGTGGTTGCGGGTATTTCCTCCGAAGATACTGTGATTACGGTTGGTGTAAATCTGTGTATCAAACTGGATGTTTGCCTGTACCAGTGCTTCACTGTACTCCATGAAATTCTGCAAGTGTACGTTGTCGTCTGCACTTCCATGGATGAGCAACAGCTTTCCTTTCAGCTTGGATGCACGGCTGATGGCAGAAGAAGCCTGGTAACCGTCACCATTTTCTTTCGGTGTGCGCATGAAGCGTTCGGTATAGACTGAGTCATAGAATCTCCAGTCTGTCGGAGCGGCAATGGCAACTCCGGCCTTGAATGCGCCGGAACCTTCGCTCATTGACATCAGCGTGTTGTATCCTCCATAGCTCCAGCCCCAGATACCAATACGGCTTCCATCTACGTAAGGCAGAGTAGAGAGGTATTTAGCTGCTTCAGCCTGGTCGGTAGCTTCTTTCACGCCGATAGAAAGGTAAGTGCATTTTTCGAATGCTGCTCCTCTACCTCCAGTACCACGTCCGTCCACGCAGACCATGATATAGCCTTTGTCGCACATTACGGCTTCAAACATACCTCCGTCACCGAAGCTGCCGATACCCCACTTGTCGAGTACCTGCTGAGAACCAGGACCGCTATATTGGTGCATGATTACCGGATATTTCTTGGAAGGATTGAAGTTGGCTGGTTTCATCATCCAACCGTTCAGTTCTACTCCTTCGCTGGTTTTGAAAGAGAAAAACTCTTTTGTTGGCATGTTTAGCTGCGCTGTTTTGCTTTTCAGTTCTTTGTTGTCAAGCAGTGTAACCATTTCCTGACCCTTGTTGTTGTTCAGCGTAATAAGGGTAGGAGTCTGCGCACTGGAATACGTATTGATGTAATAATTCAGGTTTTTGCTGAACAACGCACTGTTTGTTCCGGTACGTGTAGAAAGTTTGGTCTTTTTACCTTTTCCGTCAATCTTGTACACCGCAGTGCGCAAGGGGCTTCCTTCGTTGCTGGTGTAGTAGAAAACATTTGCTTTCTGGTCCCATCCCAGGAAATCCTTTACCTCAAATTCTCCTTTTGTGATTTGTTTCACCAGGTTTCCTCCAATGGTGTACAGGTAAAGGTGGTTGTATCCATCCCGTTCACTCATCATCACAATGTGTTCAGGATAGAAAGTGATGTCTGAGTAAGCTTGTTCTTTGATGTATTGTTCAGCCTCGTCGCGGATGGCTACTTTGCAGATGGCACTGCGTGGATTGGCCATATAAAGGTCGAAGCGGTTCTGGTGGCGATTCAATGTCATGATAGCCAGCTTTTCCGGATCATCGGTGAATTTGATGCGAGGTACATAACCGTCAGAATCTACAGGAAGTTCCATTTTACGGGTTACACGACTTTTTATGTCAAAAGAATGTACGCTAACCTTGGAGTTTACAACTCCTGCTTTGGGATATTTGTAGTCATAGCTTCCCGGATAGGTAGTGTACTCTGTTTTTTCCGGAGCCATACCCTTATACCATGGGAAAGAGTACATGGGAACCTGGCTTTCATCGAAGCGGACGTATGCAATCATTTTACTGTCTGCACTGAAATCGAAGGCGCGGTTATAGCTGAATTCTTCCTCATATACCCAGTCAGGAATACCGTTGAGTACCTTGTTGTACTCTCCGTCTTTCGTTACCTGCGATTCACTGTTACCGAAAAGCAGTTTGATAAGGTAGATGTTGTTGTTGCGCACAAACGCAATCTGGTGACTGTCGGGTGAGAACAAAGGAACCTGTTGCGGACCGTTGTTTGACAAAGGTTCAAGTGTACGGTTTCTCACATTGTATATATAATATACAGCTGTGAATGAACGGCGGTAAATCGGCTTGGTTTCCGTTTGAATCAATATCAAACTTTCGTCCGGTGACATAATATAGTCATCGAAATTTTTCAGCTTGTGGTTGCGGGCAGTGGCTACGTCAAAGATGGTAGCAACCTCTTTACCGGTCTTAAAAGAGTATTTGACGATTCGTTTGTGGTCCTTGCTGATTTGGGTGTAATGTTCACCGTCCAGCATCGGTTTTAATCCCTGTATACTTTGTGCGCGATAGGTGCCGTTGGCTACATCCTGTAGCGTTACCTTTTGTGCCTGCAGAGTAACCAGGCACATTAGCGCATAAAAAAGTACAAAAAGTTTTTTCATGACTGTGTTATTTAAGTTTTACATTTATTCTTCTTTCTGAATTCCTTCTTCTGGTACAACTTCGGATGTTTTTCCTTCCTTGGGCTCTGTGGGCGTATTTTCCTTATCTTTTATGCCAAACAGCCAGCGGAAGAAACGAACGATGAAGTTCCGTTTTTTCGGTTTGACTTCTGTGGCTTCAGAAGTAGACAATGAGGCAGCTGTTTCTTTTTGTATGGCTATGCTGTCAGCAGAGGCTACTAAAGTTGTATCCGTGGCCAGTGTATCTGTGGTCAGTGAGTCTGCAGATGGCATAGGGATAACCTGAAGAATCGTATCCTGCGCAAGAGAGTCAGCTGGAACTGAAGGTACCGCGATGCTGTCTTTCTTTATTTCAGGAGCGGGTTTCGGAGTAACAGGAGGAGCAGGTTTCGGCTTCTTGAAAGGAACCGGAACAGAATATTTACAGCGTACGTTAACTCCGTGTTCCTGTGCTGGAATCCAGTCGGGCATCACTATGATGGCATCTAAGGCGGCCGTATCCAGACGTGCGTCCAGCCCTCTTACGATACTGGGAGAAGTGATACTGCCGTCTTTTTCTACAATGAATTGAATCATGACCGCACCCTCTTTCTGAGTTTCCTCAGCCAGTTCCGTGGTATGCGCCTTTCTTCTGATATAGTTGAAGAAGGCTTTCATCCCTCCAGGATACTCCGGCATTTTCTCTACTACGTGATACACCCGGTCGGCTCCTTTCTTTGTCATTCGTATTTCCAACGGCTGGTTAGGGTTCTGCAGGAAAGATTCGATGTCGAGATACTTGTTTTCCATACGTTCTGCTCGTATCATAATCAGGTGACTGTAATCCGCTTCAATGCTGAATTCGCCCTTCGCGTTAGAGAATGTGCGTTTCCCGGTTCCCTGGATGCTGATTTCTGCATGAGGAACAGGTTTGCCTCCTTCTTTCAGCACGCCGTTTACCAGTAATGTCTTACCGCTTTGTTTGAAGCGTGCCAAATCTTCCGGACGGTCTATACGGATAATCGTATCTTGTGCTGCTTCGTCCAGTCGCAAGGATTTGACTGTTCTGTTCTTATCTGTCGGGAAGTAAAAATTGGCAGTACGGACGTAATTGTTGTCAATGGATTGTTCGAAATCAATAAGACCTTGTTCGTCACTGATATACTCGCTGCTGTAGCCTGCCACTTTCAGAATGATACCTTGTTGCGGCTCTCCCCCGGTATTTAGTACGGTAATTCGGAAACGCTGTTTCTTGTTTTCCAATGGAGAAGCCCCCACCTGAGGTAATGTAATCAGGCAACATATCAGCCCGGCAAATATATAAATAAGATGTTTCATAAGCTCGTTTATAAATATTCGCAAAGCTACGAGTATTCTGGGGTATTCACTCTTGTTCAGGTGTTAATAAAGATAAATTATCCGGCCTGGTAAAGTTTACGAAGCCGGATAATTGAACTAAAGTTTGGTTATTTGGATGTCTTGGCAACTAGTTTTCGTAGCCTGAACATACGCAGGCGCTCCATGGCATGTCGGCGGCTCAATATGATTTGTCGCCGGTAGACGATGCAGGTTGTGAAGAAATATACGATAGCTTGTATCCAAAGTGCCTGATATTCGACTAACACTTCCGGAAGAGTTGCACCCATGTTATTGATTCTTACAAACCCGTTGATACCAAACGTAGATGGGAATATCCAGGAGAATACTTTCCAGAACGTAGGTACGGCAGCTCCCGGCCAGGAGATTCCGGAGATAAACAGGAGCGGCACGGAGGTGAAGACATAAATCATCAGACACGACTCTCTGTGATGTATAAAGATGGAGCAGGTCATCGCAAAGAAAATACATGCCAAGATGTAAGGCACCACAAAAGCCAGCAAGGTCATAGGCTGTGCAATTTGTACCAAATCAAACAATTGCGGTACAAGGCAGAGCACATACGCAGCTACTAATGCATAAATCAGGAAATAAGCCAATGACTTTCCGCCTACAATGCGGAGCGTACCCTGATACTGTCGGCTGATGGGGACCAAGTCTTTGAAGCGGTTATTCTCACGGGCGGTTCCCGCTGAAAGTCCGATGCCTAACAATAGCGTCTGCTGTATAATCAGGATGAGCACAGCCGGAATCAGGAAGCTGGCAAATCCGTCTTGCGGGTTGAATAGCGATACATCTTCGTATTCAATTGGAGCCGTACTGACCTCATCCTGCCGTTCCGTTGTATTTCCCATCCGCTGTATCTGAATTTTTTTATTTAAGGTAAGTGAAGCGTTGGTACTTGCCAATACCAGTGCTTTGTAGTATAGCATACCACTCATGTCACAGTAAATACTGACTGTAGTCTGTTTGCCGGAAGCGATGTCTTTGCTGAAACTTTCCGGAATGTAGAGAATGCCATATACCCTTGTTTCTTTCAACAGGTTTTTCCCTTCTTCCATATCTGCACAATGCGACTGGATATGCACGTCGGCGCTTGCATCAACCGTACGGATAAACTGGCGGCTGAGTGCTGTGTTGCTGTTGTCAATAACCGCTACAGGCACTTCGCGTACCACCTCATTGGTATAAATAAAGGCATATACCAGCGGGTAGGCCAGCGGGACAAGCAAGAAGAAAATAAGTACGCCCTGGTCTTTGAAAACGGCTTTCAGTTCCTGCTTGCATATATGGAAGAGACCTGCAAAGCCTTGTTGTATGGTTTGTTTTAACGATTCTTTTTTCATGAACGCAAAGGGTTAAGGGATATAGACATAATGCAGCATGGCCGTGCGTATTCTTTTCAGGAAGAAGAAAGGCAGGAGCATGAACAGCAGCAGGGCGGTAACGGCATGCCAGGCATAAATGACCGGATAACCGTTTAAGGCCAGATTCACGTAGAGCAGGAAGTAATGCCGCAAGGGGAACAATACGGACAAAGCCTGCAGTGTAGGGTGCATCGCCATGACCGGGAAAGTGAATCCCGAGATGGAGAATGAAATGACTCCCCACAGGGAAGCCGCACTCAATGCCAGACGGAGTGAACCGAACAAGCCGAAAAGGAATACGCCGAATGCTTGTGAGGCAAGCACCAGCAGCAGTCCGGCTAACAGCATCGGGAAAATTCCGCTGTGACACGGATAGTGAAGGAATCCATATAAGTACACGTTATAGAACGTAGCCATGATGAAGAATGTCACGGTTTGAGGAATCAATTTTCCCACCAGTGCTGTCACAATGGAGTTATCGGCCAGTTGCATCAGTTCCTTTGAAGTCTTTTCCTTTAATTCTGTTCCGATGGTATATACGGTAGTCAGGAAAATAAGCAGCATCAGGATACCCGGAAACAGGGTATTACACAGGTACACCGAGTAGTTCAGCCAGGGGTTGTTCAGTGCATGGGTAGAAATGACTACCGGTTGCAGGAAGGCAAGTGCCTGGTCTTCGGTGGCTCCTTTGGCTAATAGAGTTGCTTGTCCCACGGCTGCAGAGGCTAACTCCGACATGGTTCTCTGGTCCTTGTAGAGCAAGGAACCTGCTATCAGGTAAGAATAGTTGACATAGAAAGATACCTTAGGCTGTCTGCTGGCAAGGGCTTCTTCGGTCGTTCCTTTCGGAATGTAATAGAATGAATAAATCTCTCCGCGCTGTACGGCCTGTCTTGCTTCTGTGACACTTGGGTAATGCGCTACAATCTGGGTCTGCTGAAACGCGTCCAGGTTGCGGATAATGTTGCGTGTCGTGGCGGTGTTGTCGAGGTCCACCACTCCTGCAGGCAGATTGGTCGGCAGCCCGTTTTCCATCAGGGTGGTGAAAAACAGGAAACAGAACAATGGAGCGATGACCATGCAGAACAGGTACATCGGCTTGGTGGCAATGCGGAGAATTTCTCTTCGCATCACTTTCAGGTAACATTGATAGGTGGTTGTCGACATGTGGATTTATTTTTCAATGATAGCAGACATACCCGGACGTAAGTTTTCTACAGGCTGTACGGGTTTTGCCTTTACTTCAAAAGTCTTCAGGTCAAACTGACCGGTGGTCTTGGTGGCTTTCCATGCGGCATACGTACCTAAGTCCTTCATGACTGTCACCTGGAATTCAGCTTCTTTTTCCAGGGCAGGAACGTAGGCTTTAATCTTGCTTCCTACGGTGAAATCTTTCAGAAAATCCTCACGTACGTTGAATGTCACCCACATGTCATCCAGTTGGGCTACGTTCATGATGGGAGCGCCTGTACCAACCAGTTCACCTACTTTCGGGAAGATTTCGGCCACTTCTCCATCGGCTGCAGCTACTAAGTAAGTTTCCGATACGTAAGAAGAAACCTCGGCTACAGCTCCTTTGGCGCGTTCTACCTGTGCGGCAGCCATGGCCTTGTCTTCACGCTGTGCACCATTCTTGGCCATTGTGTACTGTGCATTGGCAGCACGTTCGGTCGCCTTCATGGCATCGTATTGTGCTTTTGCTTCATCTCTTTTCTGTGCGGTCATCACTCCTTCTTCGTACAGGCGGTTCACACGGTTGTATGATTTTTCGGCAATCTCCAGTCCTGCTTTGGCTTTCTGCCACATTTCGTATGCGGCCTGCAGTTGCTCGCTTCTTGTACCTCGCAGGGCCTTCTCGTTCAGTGCCTGTGCAGTCTGTTCGGCAGCTTGTGCCTGCGACAATTTAGCCATTACATCCGGAGCTTCCAGAATAGCCAGTGTATCACCTGCTTTCACTTTATCTCCTTCGCTGACAAAGAATTTCAGGATACGTCCCGGTACCTTGCTCGATACCCTGTATTCTGTGGCTTCAGCCTGGCCTTGTATGATTTCAGGACCTTTTCCTAAGGTGAAGAATCCGATGATGCTGACGATAACGATTACGGCTAACAATGTAAAGAAAGCCAGCATGATATTGTTGCGTTGAGTCTTTTCCATATATCTGTATTATTTTAAAATTCCCATTGATTTGTTCAAATAAAGTTCACTCATTTTGACGTCTATCTGTGCGTCTATTTTTCCGGATTGTGCCGAGAACCAGGCAGTTTGTGCTTCCAGTACGTTGCTGGTCGGAATGACTCCTTCCTTAAATCCCAAATTGGCATAGCGCAGGTTCTCTTCTGCTTTCTCCATATTCTTTTCGGCTAAAGCTAATTTCTTGGTCGATTCGTTTACCTTATAGGAGTTCTGCGTCACCTGGAGTTCCACTTTTTCTTTGATGTCTTCCAGTTTGTATCGGGCGATGTTGGCTTCCGCCTTGGCGGCCTTTACCTTATAGATACCTTCTCCCCAGTGGAATACAGGGATTTTTACGACGATTCCGGCAGCCCACATGCCGCGGAATTTATTTTCAAATCCGTTGACGAGCGACGGGTTGGTCACCAGATAATTGGCGGTCAAAGCTACAGAAGGAAGAAAATCCGCGCGGACTACGTTTACTTTCTGGCGATAGATTTCCGATGCCAATTCCAGACTCTTCAGCTCTTCACGGTTGCTGAGAGCCGTGCTTACGTTCGCCTCCGTATAGGTGTTGGGAAGGGGCAAGTCTTTCATGCTTTCATCGGCCAGTTGGAAATCGGTTTCCAACGGAAGACCACAGAGTTGGCACAAAAGCATTTTCGAGAGGTTCAAGCCATTATCTACCTGAGTAAGCATCATTTCGGCTTCATTCACTTTCACTTTGACACTTAATCCGTCGGCTTTGGTAGCCACCCCTTCTTTTATCATCTTGTCTACGTCCGAATCCAGTTTCTGTACCAGCTCTAAAAAATTCTCTGCCAGTTTTTTCTTATTGACGAGTGAAATGATTTGCCAGTAAATCTGGTCCGTCTGCAGGATAAGATCTTGCATACCCGTGGCATGCTGTGATTCAGCCAAACGTTCTGCATATTTGGTAATCTTGTTGTAGGCAATGATTTTTCCACCCATAAAGAGAGGCTGGGTGAGGGTGGCAGCTCCCACTGTCATGTTTCGGGTATCTGTACGGAAGGCATCCACCAGACCTTGTCCTACGGCGTTCAGTCCATCCGTAAGTCCGGCTACAGCACCTGGCAGCAATCCTTGCAATCCGGCAGCCAGTCCGGGATTTGCCGCAGCAAGTTGTTGCATGGCAGCCTGAAATTCAGCCGACTGCATACCTTGTTGCAACTGGTTCCCTAAGTTGGTACCCATGTTACCGATGCTTTGCTTCTGTGCATCACTGAGCAGGGATATTTCTTTCTGCGTACGCATATATCCCCCTGTAAGATCAATTTTAGGCAGATAATTAGTGAATGCAGCCTTCTTCTCATAGTGGGCGGCATTGACTTTTTCCTGTGAGATTCGCAGCTCTTTGTTGTTGGCCAGAGCGAGTGCCCGGCAACTGTCCAGAGTAAGTACTTGTTGGGCATAACTGCTGAGAGTTGCGCCAAGCAGTAAGAGTAAACTTGTAATTCTTTTCATTACTGATGCTGACTTTTTATTTGGTTGCTTATGCAACATTGCAAATGTATGACATTAGAACAAATAGTCAAAGCGTTTTGTTGAAAAGAATCAGTAATAAATTTAATTTTTGCTGAGCGTGTGTCTTACCGGTTACTTTTATCTTTTTATCCGGTTGTAATGAGGCTTCCGTGCAATGGGGTCAACCAGCAATTGTACATGCTTGGAAGTCCGGCTGCGGCTTAAAGTCGTAGCATCTTCTGATTCGTCCGGATTGGTAACCACCGGGAAACTTCCGTTTTCCATTCTATATAGAACCGGTTGCATAAGCTGGTCTTCAGCCGAACCAAAATCTCCTAATTCAGCTCCATAGTTTTCTTCTATTTCGAAATCCGGCAATAATCCGTTCTTGAAATAGTCATAATATCCTTGTGAGTTGCTCAGGTAAGTAGTAGTGAGCCATAATTCAATGCCTGGAGCTTCTGCATTGGTAAACAGTTGCTGAGCCACATTCTTTCCGAAAGTAGCTGCTCCTACCTGATACAAACGGCCTTCCATATAGGGCTTCAGGCAGTTGATGACAATTTCAGAAGCGGAGGCAGTATTACCCGAAGTGAGGACATACAGGTTTTGATAAGACAGACTTGCTCCTCCGGTCAGCGGACTGGATTCGAAGTTCAGTGTTTCCGTTTTATTGATTTTGTCATTGTAAGTCATGTGCAGGAAAGGCTGTCCCATTGCCGTAGCGGGAGCCAAAGCCGAGCAAAGCTGCTGCGATGTATTTACGTATCCTCCCGGGTTATAGCGTAAGTCCAGGATTATATCGTCAAACTGCTGTCCGTTCAGTTGTGAAAACGCTTCTTTGAGTGCATCGGCACTTTCTCCAAATTCGTTGTACAGCAGGTAGAAAGCTTTTCGTGAACCCGAGGAGATGATGCTGTATTTAAGTACATCTTGTTCTTCCACGTAGCGAGGTTCCGGCATCTGGACTACTCTAAGCGTATCAAATTCCACGTAGTTGAATTCCGGGTCGTCCACCTCTTCCGGATAA
>SAMEA3387511__coassemble_2085_pt1 | contig 13021 bp, 12 predicted proteins | sample SAMEA3387511__metabat2_low_PE_022 | metagenome-assembled genome bin SAMEA3387511 (sample SAMEA3387511) | Felis catus | biome: Faeces | place: United Kingdom | collected 2012
GCTCACAGTGCAAAGGAAGACGTATCATCATCCGCAAGAACTGAAGCAGGGAGAAACCCATGCCCAATCCGGTCAGGAAACCTGCTCCCATCAGCATTTCTTTTTCGAGGGAACAGCCCAGCAGCCATACTGCCACGCACATCAATACCAGTCCGACACCATTCAGCAAACGGCCGTTCACTTGCTTGCGAACCACGCGGTCCAGCAGCAGGAAGACGATAAATCCGGCTATGATACAAATGTAGAAAAAAGTATCGAAAATCGAGCTGAACAGCACCCCTAAAATGAAGGGAACCACCATCATGTTCAGCCCCGGAATCAAGGTACGGAAAAGCAGAAAACGGTCGAGCGACAGCAACGGAAGGTCCAACGGAGCACGGAAACAGACTTCCACCATGGAAACCAGTACGACCGGAAGGACACAAAGTCCCACAAAAAGATAAATCTGCTGCTGGAAAGAAAGATACCAGCCTGCATTATATCCCAACAGGATGCCGCACAGCATACCGAGTACCCCCGACCAGGTGAAAACCACACTGGCCTTGTTTCTGTACTGGCTGGGAGTTACATCGATGACCAGGGTACTGCCCATGGCCATCAGTACCACCCCAAACAAGGCTCCCTGAAGCACACGCAAAAGGAAAATCATCCCCCACTCTCCAGCGTATGGATACAGCAATCCCAAAAGCGCCAGCAGCAGAAGGCTGCGCGTACACACATTCTTACGCTTAAACGTATCGACCAGGTAATTATTGAAAGCTCCCAAAAGAAAAAGAGAAGCTCCAAAGATGGCTATGGCCCCTCCGGCCTGAAATCCCGTATACCCACCTTCTGACACCATCCAATGATGAAGTGCGGGAAACAGCATATACACTGCCGTATACAGGAAAAAATTAGCGATGAGCAAAAGATTAAAATTCTTGTTCCACATTTTTTCTACATCTGATAGAAAACACAGATGCACAGACTGCGACTTTTAAATTGTCCGGAAGAACCGGACTTTGCAGTCCATGCATCTGCGGCTTATAAGTGATAATCTTAGTATTGTTCTGACTCGTTAGGGAAGTCACAAGCTTTCACGTCGGCTACATAATGTCCGATGGCATCGGTCATCACGGTATTCAGGTCGGCATAGCGACGAAGGAAACGCGGGCTGAATCCTTTGGTCATACCCAACATGTCAGTCACCACCAATACCTGCCCGTCTACTCCTCCACCGGCTCCGATTCCGATAACCGGAATAGTCAGCTCCTGAGCCACACGGGTTGCCAGTGCAGCCGGAATTTTCTCCAGTACCAGAGCGAAGCATCCGGCTTCTTCCAACAGACGCGCATCCTTGATCAGCTTTTCAGCTTCTGCGTCTTCTTTGGCGCGTACACCGTAAGTTCCGTATTTATTGATAGACTGAGGCATCAGTCCCAGGTGTCCCATCACGGGCATTCCGGCACCGATAATACGACGAATCACGTCGATGACTTCTTCACCGCCTTCCAGCTTCAGGGCATCGGCATGTGTTTCTTTCATGATGCGGATAGCATTGCGTACCCCGTCAAACGGGTCTGCCTGATAAGAACCGAATGGCATATCCACCACTACCAATGCACGCTTCACACCGCGCATCACTGACTTTCCGTGATAAATCATCTGCTCCACGGTAATAGGCAAGGTCGTCACGTTACCCGCCATCACATTCGAAGCTGAATCACCTACCAGAATCACATCCACACCTGCGCCGTCTACAATCTGCGCCATTGTATAATCATAAGAGGTCAACATGGAAATCTTTTCACCTCTCTGTTTCATCTCAATCAAACGGTGAGTCGTTACCTTACGAGTATCACCAGAAAGATATCCTGCCATAGTTTTCTTCTGAATTAATAAAATTTCCGCAAAAATAGCCGATTTTTCCGAATCAGACAAGCCTTACAGCAAGTTCATCATCTCTTCATACGTAAAACAGGTGAAATCTGGAATCACCCGGGCGCACTGATTTTGAATGGCTTCCGCCGGATTGGTGGTGCTCAGTCCCACTACAGGCATGCCTGCTGCGTTTCCCGCCTGAATGCCATGGAACGAATCTTCAAACACAACGCAATTGGCCGGGAGAGTCTCGAAAACTTTGGCTCCAAGCAAAAAACAATCGGGGTCCGGCTTGGATTTCTGAAACATCTCGGCTGTGAGTATCCGGTCCACCATGTCCTTCAATTCAGGATGTGCCGCATACACATTGGCCATTTTCTTCTCGTTCGAGCTGGTCACTATGGCTATTTTCACTCCATGAGCACGAAGACTCTGCATGAACTCTGCCACTCCCGGCACATATTCATAGCGCATCTCTGTCTCGAAACGGTTCAGGCCTTCTGTAATTTCAGCCTGTTCATGCTCCATTCCCTGAAAATAACGGTCGTAAATCTGCCGCAGCGTCTGTCCCTTGATGATTTTTCCGAATTCCTCGTATTCCGGATGGTATTTCTTTCCCACCTCATTCCAGAAGATGCTGTATTGTGACTCAGTATCCATCACTACTCCGTCAAAATCAAAAAGTGCTGCTACGCATTTAGTTTTGTCCATTGGTATGTTTAGTTTGATTTAACGGTGCAAAGTTCTAAAATATTGCTTCATATTCCTAACTTTGGAAATTAAAATAAACAAACGTACATGAAAGAAAACAATCCGCACATATTGGGTGAAGCCCCTATCGGGAAACTGCTGGTGGAATATTCCATTCCTGCCATTATCGGAATGACACTGACTTCCTTGTATAACATCATCGACAGTATTTTCATCGGTCACGGTGTGGGAGCCCTGGCCATCTCCGGTCTGGCCATTACCTTTCCGCTGATGAACCTGCTGGTAGCCTTCTGTACACTGGTGGGCGTAGGAGGTGCCACACTTTCTTCCATCCGACTGGGACAGAAGGATAAAAAAGGGGCAGAAGACATTCTCGGCAACGTAGCCATTCTTTGTGTCATTAATGCCATCTTCTACGGCGGACTGGCATTTATCTTTCTGGAACCGATTCTCTTTTTCTTCGGAGCCAGCGAAGCTACCCTGCCGTATGCCCGCGATTTTATGCAGGTAATATTGTTGGGCAGTCCGATTTCTTATGTCATGATCGGGCTTAACAACATCATGCGTGCCACTGGTTATCCGAAAAAAGCCATGCTTTCTTCTATGCTGACCGTAGGCTGCAACATTATTCTGGCTCCGATTTTCATTTTTGTACTGAACTGGGGAATCCGGGGAGCGGCACTTGCGACCATCTGCTCACAGTTCATCGGCATGCTGTGGGTATTGTATCACTTCTATAGTCAGAAAACTTATATCCGGTTTCAGCGTCACAGCATGCGACTGAAACAGCACATCATAGCCAACATTTTTGCCATCGGCATGTCGCCCTTCGTTATGAATGTGTGTGCCTGCTGCATCGTGATTTTCATCAACAACCGTCTGCTCAACTATGGAGGTGATATGGCCATCGGTGCATTCGGCATCCTCAACCGTATCCAAATGCTCTTTGTCATGATTGTGATGGGTATCACCATGGGAATGCAGCCCATCACAGGATACAACTACGGTGCACAGCATTTCGACCGCGTAAAAAGAACCTTGAAACTGGGAATCACGGCAGGATGTATCATTACCACCTTAGGATTTATAATCGGTGAGCTGTTTCCCGGCGTATTTGTCGGCATGTTTACCGACAACCACGAACTGACTGATGAAGCGACACTGGCCCTGAGAATTGGTATTCTGTCCTTCCCGGTGGTAGGTGCACAAATTGTCATCACTCAGTTCTTTCAGTCCATCGGAAAGGCCCGGATTTCCATCTTCTTGTCTCTTTCCCGCCAGCTACTCTTCCTTCTTCCGGGACTGGCTTTCCTCCCACCCTTCTATGGCGTGGAAGGTGTATGGTTCAGCATGCCGTTATCCGATGCCTTGGCCTTCGCCGTAGCAGCTTTGATGCTGGCATACCACTATAAGAAAAAGATGTCAGGCACTGATTTACGGACAGCTTAAAAGCTTTCTGAGAAAAGAAGAGCCAGATTCAGCACAGATACAATCACTGCCATGGTGTAAAGCACAAAACTACTCCAACGGGAGTTGACATATTGCCCCATGACCCGTTTTGAGGAAGTCAACCCTACCTGCAAGAAAATGGTAAACGGGAGCTGAATGCTCAATATCATTTGTGAGATAATCAATCCTTGGAAAGGATTCTCGATGAACAGAATGACAACCAGTGCTATTCCTAATGAAAGCAGAATTCCTACACGAGAGTGCACATCCTTTACATGATAGGATTCACCAAACATGCCGGCAAAAATCGAACCAGCGGCCATCCCGCTTGTCACAGTGGAAGAGATACCTGCCATCAGCAAAGCAAGGGCAAAGATGGTAGCAGCCTGATTGCCCAGCAAAGGCTCCAACAAGCTCTTGGCCTGCTGTAACTCTTCTACTCCGATATGATTGGCAAAGAAGGTAGCCGCAGCCAGCAGAATCATCGCACTATTGATGGCCCAGCCTACTCCCATAGAGAACAGGGTATCATAGAATTCATATTTTAATAGCTTACGGATAGAAGCATCGTCCTTCTTGTTGTATTCCCGGCTCTGTACTACTTCCGAGTGCAAGAACAGGTTATGAGGCATCACCACGGCTCCCAACACACTCATTATCACCAACAGACTTCCCTCGGGAATGGAAGGTGTCACCCATGAACGGGCAGCCAAAGGCCAGTCAATGTCAACCAAGAAAAGTTCATAAAGGAATGACAGTCCTATCACCGACACAAATGCAATAATAGAGCGTTCAATCCGCTTGTAGGAATTCGTAAACAGCATGATTGTAACAAAGAATGCCGTGAGAAGGGAACCCCAGATAATAGGAATATCGAATAACATTTCCAAGGCAATGGCCCCTCCCAAAATCTCCGCCAGAGAAGTGGAGATAGACGCTAGTACGGCTGTTCCCAAGATAGGACGTGACACCCATTTCGGTGTATATTTCGTGGCAGCCTCGCTCAAGCACAGTCCGGTAACAATTCCCAAGTGAGCCACATTATGCTGCAACACAATGAGCATAATAGTAGACAAGGTAATCACCCACAACAAGGAGTACCCGAAGTCCGCTCCTGCCGCAAAATTAGAAGCCCAGTTGCCCGGATCTATAAAACCAACGGTCACAAGCAAACCGGGACCAATATATTTAAAGAAATCCAGTCCACCAAGATAACGCTGGTGGTCCTTACGTCGTAATTCTTTGATGAAATTCCACATACCTATAAAGCTGTTTTAATAAATAAAAACACACTTAGCCGATAGAATGTTCACGCAAAGAGTAAAGAAATTTGTAATTAGTTCAATTTTAAATCTGCCCAACCTACAGCACGATACCAAGAGATGGACTGTTTGTAATAATCATTCCAATTATTCCAAGAAATATTATCAGGCACGTAATCATTAACCTCCTTCGGAATATACATACCGATTCCACAAAAATGGGCTTCATCAACCCTAAAAGTAGAGTTAGAAGGATTTGGGATACACTCTTTAGCTATTACTGCCTCATTCAACACAGTTTGTATAGAAGCAATAGCCTCATTTAAATCTATTTCTGCCACTCCGCTTTTTCCTCCCAACTCTCGAAAGAAATCAAGTACATCGTAGGAAAAATACTTATAGCTGTTCACTCCATACTGCTGTACGTTCTGCATGGACACAGAAGAAAGCGCATCCTGCCACTCTGAGAGTTTTGCTTTTACCGCACTGGCCAGGTTTTCCATTTGACTACAGTCCATCACTGCGCATGTACCCCACAAGTTATTCGTCTTATTAAAAGACATGAACTCATGACAAACAGCAGAATAGTCTATATTTTCAGTATACAAATAAGGAAGAATTCGATCATAAGGGAATCCATACACCGGGGTCTCCATTACGGAAGCAATACAATGTGAAGTTGCTTCTTTCAACTCATAACCCACTTCTGCCGTACCCATCATGCAGGCATCAAACAATACGAAATCCAATTTTTCCGAGAAACTTTTCTTCAGCACATTGGCCAAATCAGGAATATCTATATTGTAACCATCATCATCGCCAAAGGCTTTTGACTGCACAGAATTACCCTTCATCCAACCTGAAGCATGCGAACCTAGAATAAGACCATAACTGTCAGAAGGAGCAATCTTCTGCATGTCCTTAAGAACTTCTTCCATGACAACCGGATCAGTAGCTATCTGGCTGTTCATCGTATATTCTTTCTTCTGTGCTACCTGGCATACAGACTCAAACGTCAGATCCGTCCCTGTCACGGCTGGAAGGTTATTGATATTGCCACGCCCATCCGTATCAAAACATAGCAACGTGGGTACATCCAAATAACTGCTATATTCCTGCGGACGATAAAATACCAGTAACGTACAGGAATCTTTTATTTCAGCCAATGCCATGTACATATCCACCACATTGTCTTGTAGATTCCCCTCCAAAGATTTAGGACTATTTGAAATCAAATAAGCCAATACCGTACGCCCGGAGCGTTTCGCAGGCTGTTGTTCCGGAATTTCATTGGAACAGGCGGCCAGTACGATCACCAACAGGGTGTAAAGCCATTTCTTCATCTGCATTATTCAAAATCAGGCTTTTCAAACTTAAATTCCGCATTCACATCCTGAAGGAACAATGAACCACCCTTGGTATATTTTTCCTTCAGTTTCTTCAATTCCTTCTGCACGTTTTTCTTTTTACGGCTGAAAAACATGAAGCAAGTACGGTTCTTTCCATTCTGTTTCTGCTCCAGATAGTCCTTCAACTGGATGCTATACAGCGCACGTCCAATAAGCATTCCCTTATCGTCTACAGCCGCACTGTCCAGATACTGCACGTCTGTGAAATACACTAATGAGTCAGTAAATGAAGCAGACACACCAGCCAGATACACTCCATATTTATTCTTATCTTTCGGCTGCTTACTGAATGCGGAAGCAGCAAATACCATCATTAACAGAAAACAAAAAAACTTTGTATAACGCATAATTCATCAATTTATGGGGGCAAAAGTACACAATTATGCGTAAAAACCGAAAGAAGACATATAAATTAACAAAGAAAAAGCCTTCCTACATACAAAAAGAGATGTATCAAGGTCTGAGCTAACCTTCATACATCTCTTCTGTTTTTTTGGAAATCAATCTCTACCTTATCCCAAATAAGATTTGAGCAGCTTACTACGAGAATTTTGTCTTAATCTTCTAATTGCCTTTTCCTTAATCTGACGAACACGCTCACGTGTGAGCCCAAACTTGTCGCCGATTTCTTCCAACGTCATTTCCTGCGTGTTAATACCGAAAAACATCTGGATAATATCCTTTTCTCTTTCGGTTAGCGTAGAAAGTGCTCTGTCAATTTCCCTCGAAAGTGATTCATTTACCAAGGAGCGATCGGCCATAGGAGAATCATCGTTCACCAGCACGTCCAGCAGACTGTTGTCCTCTCCTTCCACAAAAGGAGCATCCACTGAAATGTGACGACCGGAAACCTTCAGCGTATCCGAAATCTTGTCTACCGGGATTTCCAGCTCATCGGCCAGCTCTTCCGGTGAAGGACGACGCTCGTTTTCCTGTTCAAACTTAGAAAACGCCTTGCTGATTTTATTCAGTGAACCTACCTGATTCAACGGCAAACGCACAATACGCGACTGTTCAGCCAGTGCCTGAAGAATAGACTGACGAATCCACCAAACGGCGTAACTGATAAACTTGAATCCACGAGTTTCATCAAATTTCTCAGCAGCTTTAATCAAGCCCAGGTTACCTTCGTTAATCAAGTCAGGCAAGCTCAATCCCTGGTTCTGATACTGTTTGGCCACAGACACCACAAATCGCAAATTAGCACGCGTAAGCTTCTCCAAAGCAATACGGTCACCCTTACGGATACGTTGAGCGAGTTCTACCTCCTCTTCTACAGTAATCAAATCTTCACGACCGATTTCCTGCAAATACTTATCCAAAGAAGCACTCTCTCGGTTAGTGATACTTTTAGTAATCTTTAACTGTCTCATTCTATATAAAATGATTTGGGTACAAAAGTACAAAATTAATTTTATTTAGGTGGCAGATTTGCAAAGAAAGAATCTATAATTTTCTTAAACAGACGGACCTGCTCTCTTTTTGTCAACCGCCATTCTTTAAATGACAACAGACAAAACAAGTCAATTGTTCATCTCCCACCCATATTATCGGAGAAAGAAAAAAACATCAAAAAGGCGTTTCCGAAAAATCGGAACGCCTTTTCTTTCCAAATCTTTTTACCTTACAGTAATATCTTTTATTCAGCTTGCGACAAGTCTACCGCATAGTTGGCACGTCTTCCTGAAGGATAAACTCCCGTCATGAACAGTACCTGATCGGGTGACTGAGAAGCTGCTTTCATTACATTTTCCAAATCTTGTACGGTGCGCAACTGCTTGCCGTTGGCTTTCAGAATGATGAAACCTTTGCGGATGCCGCTGTCTTTCATTCTTCCGTTATCAATACCGGTCACTTCAACTCCATAACCCAAGTTCAACTGTTTTTTCAGTTCATTAGGTACGGCACGGAAGGCTGCTCCCAGAAGTTCCATATCTGCCTGTTTTACCACTTTAGTAGTTCCCTGAGAGTTCTTCAACGTAATGGTAAAGGTCTTTTCCTTCTTGTCACGCAATACGGTGATCTTCACTTTATCACCCGGACGATACTTAGCCAATGTTCCCTGAAGGTCGGCCATGGTCTTCACGGTCTTGTCATTCAACTTCAGGATGACATCGTTTTTCTGCAAGAATCCATCGGCAGAACCACCTTCGGTTACTTCTACAACCTGTACACCTTCGGTAGCTCCCAGTTCTTTCTGTTCTTTTCTGATTTCATCCGGATAAACTTCGTTACCCATGTCACGACCGGCGATGCCCAGCAGAGCACGCTGTACGGTACCATATTGTTTCAAGTCGGTTACTACCTTTGTCATGATACTTACCGGAATAGCGAAACCGTATCCTGAATAAGCACCAGTCGGAGAATACAGCATGGCATTGATACCTACCAGTTCACCTTTCGCATTAACCAATGCACCACCACTGTTACCCTGATTGATAGCCGCATCGGTCTGGATGAAAGATTCTACCTGATTAGCTCCCAATCCACGAGATTTCGCACTTACCACACCGGCAGTCACTGTAGAACCCAAGTTGAACGGGTTACCTACTGCCAATACCCACTCACCGACTTTCAGGTTGTCAGAGTTACCTACCACGATAGCCGGAAAATCATCTCCTTCAATCTTTACAAGTGCCAAGTCAGTAGTCGGGTCGGTACCGATGACACGACCTTTCATTTCGCGTCCGTCGTGCAACTTCACGTTGATTTCATCCGCTCCGTCAATCACGTGGTTGTTCGTTACGATGTAACCATCCTTTGAAATGATGACACCCGAACCAAAACCTCTCTGTTCCGGAGTCTGTACTTGCTGCTGACGTCCTCTACCGTCACCGAAGAAGAAGTCAAAAATATCCGGTTGTCCCTGAATAGTCTGTATCTTGCTGCGCTGGATAGACATGATATGTACGACGGAATTCAACGTACTCTCTGCCGCTTTAGTCAAATCTACCGGCTGCATGCTGGAAGCATCGAACGCTGCGGTACGTAAAGGAGATGCCGTTTCAAAACTTTCATAAAAAGAAGTATTATCCTGATTTTTCTCCATCATGGCATACGCTGTAACCCCTGCCACTCCGGCACTCAAAGCAACGACTGCCACAGAACCAATCGCAAACTTAGTTGTTGTTTTCATATCTTCTATTGTTTTAAATGTTAATTTAGACGTTGTTTTAACTTTTCATTTGCTAAAGTAGAACAAAATCCATACGATTGTACTCTTACCCTATTCTTTTTTCCGTCTTTTAACAATGAAAACAAGGGCATTAACCGCAGTTAACTGGCATATCTGACAAATTTACATTCATTACCAGTGAAATAGTGACAACGCTGACAATTCGTCCGGCTAGTTCTGACAGTTCTCCGAAACACCCGAATCAAAAGAATCCTGACAATTATAGCACAAATTCCGTTTATTTGCGTACCTTTGCATGAAGAAAGCAGTCGGTCGGTCTGTCGCTGGTACATTATTATATAGTAAAAGAGGAAAGTCCGGGCAACGCAGAGCATCCTACTTCCTAACAGAAAGCTGTCCGTAAGGGTAGAGTAATGCAGAAGAAAATAACCGCCTCCACCCGGAGGTAAGGGTGAGAAGGTAGGGTAAGAGCCTACCAGCCGTATAGCGATATGCGGGCTGTGCATCTTAGGAGTTGTAAGGTCATGTAAACCGGCATTAACGAGGGTTGCTCGCCCCACGTCGGAGGGTGGACCGCTAGAGCCTGCCGGTGACGGCAGGCGTAGATAAATGACAGGCTCCCCTGCATCAGCAGGGTGACAGAACCCGGCTTATAGACCGGCTGCTTTCTTTTTCATTAAAACCAATCCACCATGAACGCACGACTCAAATCACTGATTCACTTTCTGGACGACGGCATCTGGCGCATCCGGGAAGACGAAGTTTCTCACCTCCAATGGAAAGGATACACCTGTCTCAAAATTATTTACTTATCCATCAACCAGTTTATCAATGACCGTATTGTGGTGCGTGCATCAGCGCTGACCTACAGTACCCTACTTTCCATCATCCCCATCTTAGCTCTTCTTTTTGCTATTGCCAGAGGATTCGGTTTTGATACCCTGATTGAATCACAGTTCCGCAGTGGGGTAGGCGCACAGGCTGAACTTGTCATCAGCTGGATTAATTCCTATCTGGAACATGCACAAAGCGGCATCTTTATCGGTGTAGGCCTCATCATGCTGTTGGGTACTGTCCTGCTGCTGATTGACAACATCGAACGCAGCTTTAATGCCATCTGGCAAGTAAAAAAACCCCGAAGTCTGTTCCGACAGATTACCGACTATTCTTCTTTGATTCTACTACTGCCGGTACTACTCGTAATCTCCAGCGGTCTGTCCATCTTCATGAGCACCTACGTCAAGGAATTGCAGAACTTCATGGTATTGGCTCCGGTACTGAAATTTTTCGTCCGCCTTATCCCCTATGCCCTTATCTGGGGTATGTTTATCGGACTTTACACCTTCATGCCCAACACGAAAGTCAAGTTAGCACATGCCTGGCTACCGGGTATTCTGGCCGGAAGCGCTTTTCAGGCCTTCCAATATTTCTACATCAACAGCCAGATATGGGTTTCTAACTACAATGCCATCTACGGAAGCTTTGCCGCCATTCCTCTGTTCCTTTTGTGGACACAAATATCCTGGAGCATCTGTCTGTTCGGAGCCGAAATGAGCTACATCAGCCAGAACATATCCACCTTCAACTTTGGAAAGGAAACAGCTAATATCAGCCGGCGGTTCCACGACTTTTTCTGTACCATCATTCTGAGCTCTATCTGCAAACGGTTCGCCACCGGCGGCCGACCTTATACGGCAGAAGCACTGAGCAAAGAACACAAGATTCCAATCCGTCTGACAAAAAGTATTCTGTATGAGTTGCAAGATATGCGACTGATTTATGAGGCTGGTGCCGGCGGAGAGGAAAAATCCCGCGACCCTCAATACCTCCCTGGAATCGACATCCACCAATTAAGTGTAGGCACCCTCCTCAGCCAGCTGGACGCCAACGGAGCGGAGGATTTCAAAATTGACCCGGGACATTATTCTACAGCTTGGCAAACCCTGATACAGGCCCGCAAAGAATTTACAGAAAAGAGCAGCGAGGTACTGCTCAAAGACCTATAAAAAAAACGCAAGGCGCAGCTTTCGGAAATCGTTCCAGAAAGCTGCGCCTTGAAGTTATATAACTGAAAGTATCACTCTGTAAGCTGCATCATGCGGCTCAGGTACTTACCGATAATATCGAATTCGATATTTACCACACTACCCACCTTGATTGTATGGAAATTGGTATGCTCGTAAGTATAAGGAATAATCGCTACCTGGAACGTATCCGATGTAGGATTGCAGACTGTCAGGCTGACACCGTTCACCGTGACAGAACCTTTGTCTACCGTGAAGTATCCGCGTTTTGCCATCTCCTTGTCGAAGTTATACTTAAAGGTGAAATACCAGCTTCCCTGCGCATCATCAACCGCCGTACAAACTGCAGTCTGGTCCACATGTCCCTGCACGATATGGCCGTCCAGTCGTCCGTTCATCATCATGCTGCGTTCCACATTCACCTTGTCGCCTACAGCCAGCAGACCGATATTAGAACGTTCAATGGTTTCCTTCATGGCCGTTACCGTATAAGTACCGTTCTGAATGCTGACTACCGTCAGACACACTCCGTTATGTGATACACTCTGGTCAATCTTCAGCTCATCCACAAACGAACATTTCAATGTCAGGTGCAGGTTTTCCTGATCCTTTACCACCTTCACGACTTCTGCATATTCCTCTACTATTCCAGAAAACATAATCTTATGGTTTTAAAAATATAAACTGTGTCATTTCTTTTTCGACTCGGGAATCGGGCTGCTCCATACGGTTTCTCCGCCGGAAGATACGACCGAAATCACTCCGCCTGCGTAATCTTCAATGTAGCTGTTGCCTTTCACCAACATGTCTTCCGCCATGTGAATGGCCTTTTCAGGAGTCTTGATAGAAAACCCCTTATTGTCGCTCGAACTGCCGTCCGAGAAATAAATATCATACGTTGTCATGTTTCTTCATTTTCTTAATTGCAGGCGCAAATATATCAAATTCCTCATAATACCCGCAACAGATATACAAAAAATTTCCTGCAAGAAAAATGCATAAAAAAAGAGAAAACAACCTGCGTTGCTTTCTCCTGCGAGCGGAAAACGAGACTCGAACTCGCGACCCTAACCTTGGCAAGGTTATGCTCTACCAACTGAGCTATTTCCGCAATTATGGTGCCCAGAACAGGACTCGAACCTGCATGCCTCTCGACACACGCACCTGAAA
>SAMEA3387511__coassemble_2137_pt1 | contig 12464 bp, 10 predicted proteins | sample SAMEA3387511__metabat2_low_PE_022 | metagenome-assembled genome bin SAMEA3387511 (sample SAMEA3387511) | Felis catus | biome: Faeces | place: United Kingdom | collected 2012
CTTCTTTGCCTGACCTTATCTTTACCATGTTGTTCTTCTTCATGATTGTAACAACCATGCGTGAAGTTACATTGAAGGTTCAGTTCAAGGTTCCTCAGGCTACAGAGTTGGAAAAATTGGAAAAGAAATCTTTGGTGTCTTTCATCTACATCGGTAAACCGATGCCGGAGTTCCAGAAAAAGATGGGTACTACCGACCGTATTCAGTTGAACGATAAATTCGCTGAATCTTCAGAAGTTCAGGACTACATCTATCAGGAACGTGAAAACATGAAAGAGGAAGACAAACCGTTTATGACTGTTTCCCTGAAGGTAGACGCAAAAACCAAGATGGGTATCGTAACAGAAGTAAAACAGGCTCTTCGTCAGGCATACGCACTGAAGATTAACTATTCAGCTACTCAGCGTCAGTAATAGTTTTATAAATATGAAAAAAAGGCTGTCTCTTATGAGGCGGCCTTTTTTGTTGTATTATGGGATGGAGGGAATGATTTCAAATCAGAAGACCATATTTCTAAATGGGTGATTAACCTTTGAGTATAATGATTTGGAAGGAGTATTTCAATGGAAATAACCTACCAGTTGTAGTGTATAAGAAATTTTTCTATAGAGAGGATTACAGGACTTTTAGCGTGATTTTGTTAGTCCGGTTTGCAGATGATATTTAACGTATCTACAAAATAAAAGGAGACACCATTGGGTGTCTCCTTTTATTTTGTCTTTTTCAGGGAATACTGAATTACACGTTTGCACGTTTTTCCTGAATTCTGGCTTTCTTACCGGTAAGTGCACGCAAGTAGTACAATTTAGCGCGACGAACTTTACCAACTTTGTTGACAGTGATGCTGTCGATAGCCGGAGATTCCAATGGGAAGATACGTTCAACACCCACTGTTCCTGACATTTTACGTACAGTGAAACGTTTCTTTTCACCGTGACCTGAAATTTTGATAACAACACCGCGATACAACTGTACACGTTCCTTGCTACCTTCAACGATACGGTATGCTACTGTGATTGTGTCACCAGCTTTGAATGAAGGATGCTGTTTGCCAGTAGCAAATGCTTCTTCTGCAATTTTAATTAAATCCATGTTTTGTAATAAATTAAATTGTTTGATCGTTACAACGCAACATATCAAGTAACTCTTCTTTGACAGCGATTGCGCGAAAGCGGGGCAAAGTTAGTGTTTTTCTGCGAAGTAGCCAAATGTTTCCTGCGTATTTTATTAAAAAATGAGAAGTCTTGTGGATAGCTTTTACCATTCTTTTGAGCATGTTCCTTTTTTCCGTATTTTTGACTGCAAATAAACCTTGTTTTATGAATTATCTCAATGTTAGACTTGTAAAAAGTGTAGTTGCCGGTGTGTTGGCCGGGTGGCTGCTGGCCAGCTGTAGCTCAGGTTATTCGCTGGCAGGTGTGGAAGGCGGAAGGGTGGCCATTACTGATGTGTACGACCGTAAACCGGATGCCGAAGCGTTGAATATCTTGAAACCTTATCAGCAGAAAGTAGATAGTATTATGTCGCCGATTATCGGACATTCGGCAAAGAACCTGACTGCATACCGTCCGGAGTTTCCGCTGTCTAATCTGATGGCCGATGTACTTCGTCAGGCAGCAGTGCGGGCGATTGGTAAGCCGGCTGATGTAGCTGTCATGAATATGGGGGGTATCCGGAATGCAATGCCTGAAGGTGAAATTACCTTTGGAACGGTGTATGAGATTGCTCCGTTTGAGAATGCCTTGTGTGTGCTGACAATGGACGGGGCCACATTGAAGGAGTTGTTCGGACAAATAGCTTCTGTACATGGCGAGGGAATTAGTGGCGCCGCTTTAAAAATAGATGGAGAGGGAAACCTCTTGGAAGCAAAGGTGAATGGCCGGCAGATTGATGCAAAGAAAACCTATACGGTAGCTACAATTGATTATCTGGCTGAGGGAAATGATAAGATGGAAGCGTTCCGTCGGGCTTCTTCCAAAATATTCCCGAAAGATGCGTTGTTGCGTAATTTGTTGCTTGACTATGTAAAGCAGTGTGAGCAGAAAGGACAATTTGTGACTTCGCAGGTAGAAGGAAGAATAAAAGTGAGTGCGTCCAATTGAAAAATAGAAAAGAGATGAAAAAGATATATTGTTTATGTCTGGCGTGCCTGCTGGTGAGTGTGCTGGCCGCGCAGTCGGTAAAAGAATTGTATATATTTCATACGAACGACATGCATAGTCGTATCGAACCCTTTGCCTCTTATTTCCCTGATACGGTACTGGCCGGAAAGGCAGGTGTGTTGCGTCGGGCGGCTTTTGTGAAAGAACAGCGCCGTGAGCACAAAGATATGTTGCTGTTCGATTCCGGTGATTTTTCTCAAGGAAGTCCCTATTATAATTTGTTTAAAGGAGAGGTGGAAATCAAGATGATGAATGAGATGGGGTATGATGCAGGTACGATTGGAAATCATGAGTTCGATTTTGGCCTGGACAATATGGCCCGCTTGTTCAAGATGGCCAACTTCCCGATTGTATGTGCCAATTATGACGTGACAGGTACCGTGCTGGAAGGTTTGGTAAAGGAGTATACCGTCATTGAACGCGATGGAATACGTATTGGTGTGTTTGGACTGGGACCGGAACTTGACGGTCTGGTGGCGCATGCCAATTACGGGAATGTAAAATTTGAAGACCCTGTGTCTGAAGGCCAGCGTGTAGCAGACTTGCTGAAGAACCAGGAACATTGTGACTTGGTGATTTGCCTGTCGCATTTGGGATGGAAAGGTGAACCTTATTCGGATATAGAACTGATAGAGAATACCCGTAACATTGACATTGTATTAGGCGGACATTCTCATTCCTTCTTTGAAGGTCCGGAGTTTTATAAGAATCTTGACGGAATAGAGGTGCCTGTGCAGCAGATGGGAAAAAGTGCGGTATTTGTAGGGCGTATGGTTGTCAAGATGCAGAAAAATTAAACAGATAGGATAGAATGAAAAGACGGATTTTGTGGTGTATATTGTGTGCTTGTCTGGTCTCGACTAGTCTCTTTGCACAAGAGCCTGCGCTCTTGAGCCGGGTACACGACACGGAAGCCTGCCGGAAATGGGTAGACGGGCAGATGGAGAAAATGACGCTGAAACAGAAAGTGGGTCAGTTGTTCATTTATACTCTCCAGCCGGTGACAAACCAATACAGCAAGAATGTTTTGCGAAAGATGGTCGATGATTATGGAGTAGGAGGGCTGTTGTTTACCGGTGGAGAACTTCGGAAGCAGGTGCAGATGACCAACTATGCCCAGGCTCATGCGTCGGTGCCTTTGATGGTGACTTTTGATGGTGAGTGGGGACTGGGAATGCGCTTGAAAGATACCCCTTCTTTTCCCTATAATCGTGTGTTAGGATGTATACAGAATGATTCACTGCTTTATGAATATGGTAAAGAAGTGGCTCGCCAGTGTCGTCTGATAGGTGTGCAGATTAATTTTGCACCGGTAGCCGATGTGGATAACAATCCCAATAATCCGGTAATCAATTTCCGCTCTTTTGGCAGTGACCCGAAGAGGGTGGCCGAAAAAGTGGCAGCTTATGTAAAAGGATTGGAGGACAATGGCGTAATGGCGGTGTGTAAGCATTTTCCCGGGCATGGAGATACAGAAATTGATTCACACAATGCGTTGCCTGAATTGAACTTTGATCGCGCTCGTCTGGATAGTATCGAGTTGTATCCTTTTAAGAAAGCCGTTGAGGCGGGAATTGGCGGTGTGATGGTAGGTCATTTGCATGCTCCGAGTTTAGGTGAAGGACCTGCTTCCATTTCGCAGGAAGTAATTATGCGTACGCTGATTGATGAATTGCGCTTTCATGGACTGGTGGTGACGGATGCTCTGGAGATGAAAGGTATTGCCGGGCATGATGATGTGTGTGCCCGTGCCTTGATAGCAGGAAACGATGTGGTTTTATCTCCCCGTAATTTGAAAAAAGAAATTGACGGTGTGATGTCGGCGCTTAAAAAAGGTCGTCTGTCGGAAACTGATATTGACCGGAAATGCCGGAAAGTACTGTCATTTAAATATGCGCTGGGACTTTCTTCCTGGAAAAAAGTGGAAGAAGAAGGACTTGCAGAAAAACTGGTAACGCCGGAGCTTCTGTCGCTTCAGCAGGAATTGTCAAAAGCGGCAGTGACGGTACTGAAGGATTCTTCGTCATTGGTTCCGCTTGATTTATCTGTATCGGGTACGGTGCTGTTGAGTGTCTCTCCTTCCTTGTCGGAAGCTTATCCGTTTTATCATCAGTTGAAACAGACTTTCCCGGTTGGCTGGCTGCATGCGAATGTAGATTCGTTGGATGCCGTGGAGACACGTCTGCGCCCGACACAGCGAGTATTGGTGGCCTTACATTCCGATAAAGTGGAACCGTATGCAGCTTTGCTGGAAAAGCTGGCCAAAGACAAGCCTTTGGCTTTGATTTGCTTTGGCGATATGAAGATGCTGGAAAAGATTCCGGAAGTGGTTCGCCATGCTTCTACTGTAATATTGGCGCATTCTGATGAGAAGTTTGTGCAGCGTTATGTGGCCGATTTGTTCTTAGACAATGCGTATGCCGACGGACGTTTGTCTATTCCGTTGTCGGGATTGTTTAAGGCTGGGGATGGACTGACTGTCGACCCCGAAACTCCTCGTCAATATAGTCCGGAGGATGTGGGGATGAACGCTTCGATATTGTCGCAGATAGACAGTATTGCAGAAGAAGGTATCCGGCTGAAGGCTTATCCAGGATGCCATGTAATGATCTTGCGGGAAGGTCTTCCGGTCTACAACAAGTGTTTCGGTAGTTATACCTATGAGGGTAAGGAACCGGTCAAGGAAAATAGCTTGTATGACCTGGCCTCTTTGACGAAAGTCACGGCTACGCTGCTGGCAGTGATGAAGCTTTATGATGAGGGAAAATTCGGACTGACCGACCGGGTAGCTGATTATTTGCCTATACTGAAAAAAACGGATAAGGCGCGTATTACGGTCCAGGATTTACTTTTCCATGAATCCGGGTTACCTGCCTATTGGCCTTTCTATGAGGAGGCTGTGGATATGAAGTCTTGCAAAGGAGGATTGTTCCGTAAGAAGCCCGATAAAAATCACACGTTGAAACTGGCCGAGAATGTGTATGCCTGCAATGATTTCCGTTATAATCCGGAGTGGGTATCGCATGTTCCTTCTGCTGAATATCCGCTTCAGGTAGCAGACAGTTTGTTCTTGAGAAGTGATTTCAGTAAGAATATAGTGGAGCAGATTGTAAAACTTCCTTTGAAGGGGAAGTCCTATCGTTACAGTTGCCTGAACTTTATGCTGCTGAAAGAAATGGTGGAAAAGATAGCGGGTATGCCAATGGATATGTATTTGGATAGCGTATTCTATGCCCCGATGGGGTTACGTCATACAACCTTCTTGCCCTTGCGTAAGTTCCCTAAGGAGCAGATTGTACCTTCTGTAGAGACTGATTTCCTCCGTGGGGGCAAATTGCAGGGATTTGTGCAGGATGAGGCGGCCGCTTTCATGGGTGGCGTATCCGGAAATGCCGGTTTGTTTTCTACTACGCAGGATGTGGCAAGAATAGCACAGATGTGGCTGGACAAAGGAATCTGCGGTGACCGGAGATACCTTAGCCGGGCAACTTGTGAGCTTTTCACTACATTGAAGTCGCGTGACAGTCGGCGGGGCTTAGGTTTTGATAAACCCGATACGGAACATACGGACAACAGTTCTTGTAGTCCAGAAGCGCCAGCTTCGGTGTTTGGACATACAGGTTTCACGGGAACTTGCGTGTGGATAGACCCGGATAACGAGTTGATTTTTGTGTTTTTGAGCAACCGAACCTATCCTTCTGTCTATGAACAGAATAACCTGGTTCGTTATAACATACGTACGCGAATGCAGCAGGTGATGTATCAGTCCATTTTGCATTGATACTATTTAGACATGATATAAATTGGGTAGAAAATGCAAAGTGGATGTGACAACTGATTGGAAAAAGATTAACTTTGCACTATCAATTTAGGACTAATAATAACTTAACTTTTTTACTACAATGGCTTACGTAATTAGTGACGATTGTATCGCTTGCGGTACTTGTATCGATGAATGCCCGGTTGGAGCAATCTCAGAAGGTGATAAATATTCAATCAATCCGGACGCTTGCACAGAATGTGGAACTTGTGCTGACGTTTGTCCTTCTGAAGCAATTCACTTGGGATAATCGAATCGTCTGTATGACACACAATAAGGGAATTCTTTTTGGAGAATTCCCTTATTTTTTTGTTCTTGAGGAGGCTTGGAAAAACACACTTGTGTTTGAACTGAAATGCAAGTACGTTTTGATTAAAACGCAAAGGCGTTTGACATGAAATGTACTTGCGTTTAATTGAAAACGTCTTTGCGTTTTGTGGAAAATGCTAAAGTGATTGGAAGGACATAAAAAAAGCAGCCTCAGAGTTATCCGAGACTGCTTTGTCTGTATGTAATTTGTAGCTTATTATTTCAAGCGAGCCAATGTTTCTTTGATACGACGCATAGCTTCTACGATGTTTTCGTCAGAAGTAGCATAGCTCATACGGATGCATTCAGGCGCACCGAAAGAAGTTCCGCCTACGCAAGCCACGTGACCTATTTCCAACAAGTACATAGCCAGATCGTCTGCATTATTGATTATGCGGTCGCCGTCTTTCTTGCCGAAGAAAGAATCACATTTCGGGAAGAGGTAGAAAGCTCCCTGCGGGAAGTTTACTTCGAATCCCGGAATTTCTTTTGCCAGTTTCACAATCAGGTCGCGGCGGCGTTCGAATGCCTTACGCATTTCTTCTACCGGAGCTTGAGTACCAGTGTAAGCTGCTTCAGCAGCTTTCTGTGATACAGAGCATGGACCTGAAGTATATTGTCCCTGCAGTTTGTTTACACCTTTTACAATCCATTCCGGTCCGGCTATGAAACCGATTCTCCATCCGGTCATGGCGTATGCTTTAGACACACCGTTTACAATCACTACGCGGTCTTTGATTTCTGCAAACTGAGCAATGCTCTGGTGCTTGCCAATGTAGTTGATGTGTTCGTAAATTTCATCAGCGATAACGATTACGCGTTCGTGTTTAGCCAATACTTCAACCAGTCCCTGTAATTCTTCTTTGGTGTATACTGAACCAGTCGGGTTAGACGGAGAGCAAAGAATCAGGGCACGAGTGTTCGGAGTGATGGCTGCTTCCACCTGAGCAGGAGTAATCTTGAAATCCTGTTCAATACCGGCACGTACAATGACAGGAGTACCTTCTGCCAGTTTCACCATTTCCGGATAGCTCACCCAGTAAGGAGCCGGAACGATTACTTCGTCACCTTTATTGATCAAAGCCATGATGGTGTTGCAGACAGACTGCTTGGCACCGTTTGCACAGCTGATTTGAGCGGCTGTATATTCCAGACCGTTTTCATTTTTCAATTTTGCCACGATGGCGTTGCGCAAAGCCGGGTATCCGGCAACTGGAGAATAACGAGAGTAGTTTTCGTCAATAGCTTTTTTAGCGGCTTCCTTAATGTGATCCGGTGTATTGAAATCCGGTTCTCCCACGCTCAGATTGATTACGTCAACCCCCTGAGCTTTAAGTTCACTACTTTTCTGTGACATAGCCAATGTAGCTGAAGGCGACAGGCTATTCAAACGATCTGAAAGTTGGTTCATGTTATTGTGTTATTAAAGTTGGAAATTTTTTGCAAAAGAAGCTAATTTCTTCCACATATAAAAGAAATTAGCTTCTAAAAAGGTTTATTTTCTGTCTCCAAGTATTCGGAGAAGGTAAATGAACAGGTTGATGAAGTCGAGATACAGTGTCAAGGCTCCCATCAGGGCAATCTTCTGTGTGGTTTCGTTGACTTCAATGTCATCGTGCGACAAGAGTTGCTTGATTTTTTGTGAATCGTAGGCCGTCAGTCCCACAAAGAGCAGCACGCCGATATAGGAAATAATCATGTCCATCATCGAGTTGTGCAGGAACATGTTGACCAGCGAAGCGATAATCAGTCCGATGACTCCCATCAGGCAGAGACTGCCGATACGGGTAAGGTCTTTCTTGGTGATGTACCCGTAGAGGGCGGTTACTCCGAATGTACCGGCTGTCACGAAGAAAGTGGTAGCGATGGAACTTAACGTATAAATCAGGAACAATACGGACATGGTAACACCGTTCAATACCGAATAGGCGATGAACAGAAGGGTAGCCGTGGTGAAACTGATTTTGTGTATACGGGCAGAAAGATACATCACAAGTCCTACTTCAGCAATCAGTAATCCCCAGAACATGATGGAGTTCTGCATGATGGTTTCAATCAGGGTGTACGACTTGGCTATGTACATGGCTACAAAGCCCGTGATGACAAGTGCCAGTGTCATCCACAGATATACGCTGCGGAACAAAGCAGTCTGGGCTGCCTTGCTGGCATAGCTTTTTACTAAATTATTTGTTTCCATAATTCTTCTTAATTATTTATTTATTTATTGAAATGTAGGGTATGTCCCATTCTTTCTTTTTTGGTGTGCAGGTAACGCTCGTTGTATGGGTTGGGAGTGACTTCGATAGGTACGTTTTCTACAATCTCCAGTCCGTAAGCTTCCAGTCCCACGCGTTTCACTGGGTTGTTGGTCAGCAGGCGCATTTTGTGGATACCGATTTCACGCAGAATCTGAGCACCTACTCCGTAGTCGCGTTCGTCGGCCTGATGGCCCAGGCAGATGTTGGCGTCTACCGTATCCATTCCTTCTTCCTGCAACTTGTAGGCTTTCATTTTTTCCATGAGTCCGATGCCACGTCCTTCCTGGTTCAGGTAAATAATGGCTCCCTTTCCTTCTTTTTCAATCTGTTCCATGGCTTTGTGCAACTGGTCGCCGCAATCACAGCGCATAGAGCCGAAGATGTCGCCGGTAGCACATGAAGAATGTACACGTACCAGTACTGGTTCGTCTTCCGAGAATGTACCTTTAATTAAAGCTACATGTTCCAGACCGTTGCTTTTCTGACGGAACGGAATCAGACGGAAATGACCGTGTTCGGTAGGCATGTCTACTTCCACTCCTTTTTCTACCAGTGATTCCTGTTTTAGACGGTAAGCAATAAGGTCGGCAATGGAAATCAGTTTGAAACCGTATTCGTCGGCCATCTTCTTCAGTTCCGGCAGACGGGCCATGGTGCCGTCTTCGTTCATAACCTCCATCAGGGCTGCTGCAGGATATAAACCGGCCAGGCGTGCCATGTCTACGCAGGCTTCTGTATGTCCGGCGCGGCGTAATACACCTTTTTCTTGTGCATACAAGGGGTTGACATGTCCCGGACGACCAAATGTTTCCGGTTTGGAAGTCGGGTCAGCCAAGGCACGGATTGTAGCAGCACGGTCGGCAGCCGATACACCTGTAGTACATCCCTCCAGTTTATCGATGGTAACGGTAAACGGAGTTCCTAATACAGACGTATTGTTGGATACCTGATGTGGTAAATCCAGTTCCTCGCAACGTGATATAGTGATAGGGGCGCAAAGTACACCTCTTGCATGTTTCAGCATGAAATTTACTTTTTCCGGGGTAATCAGTTCTGCAGCCACTACCAGGTCGCCTTCATTCTCGCGGTCTTCGTCGTCTACGATGATGACGAATTCTCCTTTGCGGAAATCTTCGATTGCCTCTTCAATTGTATTCAGTTTGATTTTCTCCATAATGATATTGATAGTTTTAGAATGTTGTTTTGATTCTTTCTTGTATGTCGCGGTTATTCTTGACAATGGTTTTCAAATCTTTGTCCAGGCGCACGCGATAGCGCCAGATGTTCAGCCAGATAAGCAGTCCGGCCGGAACAATGATTCCAATCAGTAGATTCAGCCAGCGGTTGTCTGATACGCTCTTGTGAGCTTTTACAGATAAGAACGGATAATTGTTCAATAAATTCAGCAATACTCCGTCCTTCGTATTGGACATTTCTTCTACGAGTCCTTCCATTTGCAGACTGATTTCCTTGATGGCATCATCATGCTTGTTGTTGGTAAACACCTGATAATAATTCGGTGGTCCTAATAACTTATGATTTTCTCCGTAAGTTTCACATTCCAGACAAAGTTTGTCCAAATCCTGACAGATGCGAGTATAGTCTGGTGTGTGGATAATAACTTCTTTCTTGAAAACGTGGCGTGATACTCTTATTCCGAACAGCTTGCGGAAGAAGTTTACATACACGTCGATGTTAAAAACCACAGAGTCTTTGTTTGATTTGTAAGTAAGGAAACCGCCTAACGGAGCCAGTATGATGGTACTCATCCATGTACCTAACACGATGTTCATCTCTCCACTTTTGGCCACACGCGTAGCTCCGGAGTCGATAATGTAGTAAAGCACGAAAATCAACACGGAAATGACGACTGGCATACCCAGTCCTCCTTTACGGATGATGGCTCCCAAGGGGGCTCCGATAAAGAAGAAAATGATACAAGCCAGTGAAAGAGTTATCTTTTTATGCCAGTCCGACTGATGACGACGGATGTTGCTGTCAGCATCTCGGGTCATATAACTCTTCATGTTCCAGTCCGACATGAGCGAAGAAAGTCGCATTTCTGTTGTATTCAGCGTTTTCAGCTTTTGGGCAGAAGTCATACCGTTCAGAATACTGTCTGTATTGATAACGGCAAGATGTTCTTTCTCCATTTTTGTAGAGTCTGTTTTGGAAAGAACAGGCTTCCGGTAAGTCGTTTTCATGGCATCCGAATACATGGCGCGTCCCACACTGTCGGCATACATGTTGAGTGAGTCGATAGCCAGGGAAATTTCGTTCATGTTCTTGATGTCCGAACGCTGGTTCAGGAAGTTACCGTCCACCATTTCAAAGTTCGTATCAAAAGCAATCAGGGTATGCTTTTCCTTGAACGTTTCTCGGCGGTAGGGAACGTTGCGGGAAATGACGGACTGTGATTTCAGATTCTCAAATTGCTCTCCGTTGTACAAGTGCAGATACAAATGTTTTTTGTCTGCTGTCAGTTCCAGCTTACCTTCTTCTGCCCAGATGATATGGGCGTTTTCAAATCCGTCAGAGAAGTTGTAAATTAGAATGTCTTTCAGAATGCCTGTATCACGGTCTTTTTTCTTTACGTAGATGTTGTATCCCTCAATATCACTGTAAAACACCCCTTCCGGAATATCCACTTCCGGCGATTTTTGCTTCATGGATACCAGCAGTGTCCAAAGCTCTTTCTGTGCCTTGGGGCCGATGACATTCTGAAAGAAGAATGACATGACACCTAAAAACATGCAAAACAATACAACCGGACGAATAATGCGAAACAAAGGAATTCCTGCTGCCTTCATGGACAGAAGTTCGTAGCGTTCTCCAAAGTTACCGAAAGTCATCAGAGCGGCCAGCAGAATGGCCAGCGGAAGAGACAACGGAATCAATGTCAGTGCCGATAAAAAGAAAAACTGGGCAAGAACATTGATTTCCAAACCTTTTCCGACCAATTCATCGACATATCTCCATAGAAACTGCATCATGAAAATGAAAAGGCAGATAAAGAATGTCCCGGAAAAGAGCAGCAGAAAACTCTTTAAAACGAATATATCAAGTTTTTTTATGCGTAGCATTCCTGTCTTATATTATCAGTATGCAAAAGTAGCACAAAAAACGGACAGCAAAATAAAGTTTTGTATATTTTATAGATTTATACTCCGAAAACTCTCTTTAAGGTTTCGATTTGTGAATCCCAAAGGTTGCGTACATCCTCTTCTTCTCCCGGTTCTGCAAAATCTGTAACTTCCAGTGTGTGGTCAGTTGTCAATTCATTGTAATGGATTTTCAGTTCAAAATAGCTTTTGGCTTCTTCATCGTCCAGCCAGTGGAAGCGGATAAAAAATTCAGGTCGGCTGTTTACCACAATAGCTTGACGTGTTTCTGTTTTTCCCCAGCGAAAAGTGTAGGTTTTTCCTTCTTTGGTTACGCGGTCGGCAAACCAGCGTTCCAAACCAGCCGTACTGCTGATGGCATTCCATATAATGACGCTTGAAGACGGATTGAGCGGATATTCGATTTGTGTTTTTCTTTTCATGATGTTTCTTGTGTTTTTATTTGTATTTTTAGCAACGGCGGCAAATTAAAGTATTTTTTTGTTTACTCCATAATGATTGAAGAGTTTTTTTTCAGCTTTTTTCTTCGCTTTTAAGAACTTGTGAGGCGGAAAGACTGTTGGCAAAAACTATTTGATATTATTTTTTCAAATAAATAATATGCTTGTATTTCAGGTAGTTATTGTTATGCTGGAGAAGGAATTGTCGGGAATTTCTTAGAAAAAAGAGTAAAAAAGAGAGGATAAATTTGCGTAATTCAAAAACTTGCTCTATCTTTGCACCCGCAATCACGAAATGATGGCGGGATAGCTCAGCTGGTTAGAGCGCATGATTCATAATCATGAGGTCCCCG
>SAMEA3387511__coassemble_2226_pt1 | contig 11590 bp, 7 predicted proteins | sample SAMEA3387511__metabat2_low_PE_022 | metagenome-assembled genome bin SAMEA3387511 (sample SAMEA3387511) | Felis catus | biome: Faeces | place: United Kingdom | collected 2012
CCACATAAGGTTTCTTGGGGTCCATGACATAGCTCGAGGTATGATAATTGCCCGCTGCATCGTAATGTCCCGGGAACAACATCAGCTCCGTATCATTGGCATTCTGCGGGAGCAACGGATTATTCTTGTCGGTAAGTGTTCCCCACAAACATTTCACGCCGATAAACTCACGCCATTTCAGCTTCTTCAGAAGAGGAATACGGTTGAAGATTTTTCCCTGCAGATTCCATGATACATCCAGCGACGCATAACGGTCGTTCAGGAACTCCATATTATTAATCAAGCTGAAGGTTTCGTCCTGAAGAATATAAGACAAGTTGGCCGCCGGCATAATCAGCAAGGGGAAAGGAACCTTATTCCATTGAATACCTCCTTTCACACAGGCATCAATATTTCCCCATGAACTCAGCCAAAAGCGCTTGTAGAGACTCATTTCCGTCATGTTATAGGTATAATCACTACCCAAGATACCCTTCAATCCCAGCGTATGCTGCAACGTAAAGACCGGTGCATCGAGATTGACCGGCAAGCGGCGCTGCTTGGTATTGATAAATGTTTCTCCTGGTGCATAACGAAAAGCCAGCGTAGCCTCAGCCAGTGAAAAATCCTTCGTATTATAAGGAGAATGTACCCATTCCGTTCCCGTCAGGGCACCCGATGCCAAATCCTGCTGCAACTGATTTTCCTGTGCCATGGTACGATAAAACAATTTTCCACAAGCCTCCAGATTGGTATGCTTCAGCATAAAGGTCGTTTTCAAGCCACTTTCCTTCTCCAGTTCATACTTCACGCTGGCCGTACGCTCGTAGTTATACTGGTCGACCGATGTCACTTTGAACGAAGTAAACACATTGTCCTTGTCGGTTCCCATAAACTTGTCGGACGGCAACATGTTATCGTACGAATACGACAGCGTCAACGAATTAATCGGATACTCACGGGGAAGATATTCCTTCTTGTTGAAAGAATATTCCACCTCAGCCTTGTATTTCGACTTCTCGTCCTTAAAACCATACGCATAATATCCGCGTAAGAAGAGATGAGGATTCAGGTTCGCAGTGGTTTGTGCAGAAGCTCTCAAACGCAAGCCATCAATGTAGTTGCTTGAAATCATTGTATTAATCGGACCAATATCCACCTTACTGGGTCTTCCCTTCACTCCTGTTTCGACAAAGTTTTCGATAAATGCCTTGGCCACAAATATGATGTACTTAAAGCCCTTGATCTTTGCCAAATTGTCCACGAACTGTCCCATATTATCCTCCGACTTCGTCAGTTCCGTCGGACGATATTCTTTCCAGAAAGAGTCGTCACGCATCATGGCATTGACATCCTTTATTTCATCTCCCTTCTTCTTGAATATCTTGGCTGGAATCTCGTCAAATCCAAAATCAGAATATCGTGTGGTACGCCTTACCTGAAAAGAGCCCAATATCTTCTTCAAATAGGACAGTTCACACAGCATGTCATCTTCCATCAGCACCCATTCTCCCGTAGACAACTGACCGAACTTCTGTTCAATAATCATGTTATCCACAAAGTTGATATCGGTCTTCTTCGGAAGATTCATGATACATTTATTCACACGGAAAGTAGAATCCGCCAGAATATACAAATGGCCGGTGAAACCAAAATCCTGCGAGTTGTTGGGTACGAAAGTCAAGTGGAAACATTTTTCCTTGTCCACCATCACCGTATCCATGATGTAATACTTATAGAAATTGATACCCGCATTCGAAATCGGACTATCGAACGGGTACTGAAGGAAACGGAAGCGGTCCTGATAAATATTAATATCCTGGAACACATCTTTCAATACAGTCGACAGCATATCGCCCGTATTAAACAATTCATTGACTCCCGTAGAGTTAATACCTTTTACAATCGTCTTTTCATCGTGGGGATTTTTCCGGTACAGTTTTTCCGTCACCGTCTCGTCCACGGAAATAGGCAGAATATTCTTACCCGTCACGCTACACTGCTCCACCTGGTCACGGAAGAAAGGATACTTCTTAAACAGGTTTGATTCACGCAACGAGTCGGTTGTAATATTATTTAAAGAAAATGTAATCTTCTGATACTTATTATAATGATAGAAGTCATTCACCCCCAAATCATTCAGTTTTTTGGCTGCAATAACTTTCTTCATCATTTCCACTGCCGGATTATTCTTTCGAGAATATTTTTCCTTCTTAGGCTTCACCACGACCTCATCCAGCACCAAGTCGGGCTTCATTTTCACATTCAATGTCTTCGTCTTGGCAGACACATCACGTACCTCCGTACCATAGCCCACCATAGAAAAGGTCAATTTATTCCACCCTGCATGAGCAGCTATTGAATATTTACCATCTATATCTGTAATAGTTCCCACCCCTTTTCCGTCATAATATACATTCAAATAAGGGATAGGGTCACCCGTTTCGGAGTCTGTAACGACTCCACTGATTTGTGCAGAAAGTTTCACAACTCCCAGACACAACACGATTAAAAAAAGCAATCTTTTTATCATATATCTCATTAACACCTTAATAGTCCAGCTTATCAAGTTTGTAAAAATACAGAGTGAAATAATCTCTTACAAATTTCACTCCCTGAGAAACGATATTCTTACCTTTTTTTATGAATAATAGAATATAATTTCTTCTGTCACCTACGAAAAAACCGGCAATGAAGCGCCCTCATTGCCGGTTTTATTTTTTTACAAAAAAGACAGTAAGCCTTAGTCAATTTCTTCATCAGCTTCATAGCCTCCCATCTCGCGCAAAGCATTCTTCAGCATGACATATTGCTGGAACAAATGATTTACCGGAACTTCACCCTCTGTATAATCGTGCATCGGGCTCTTCAGGAAGAAACTCAAGAAGCGTTGTGTTCCGTAACGTCCGGCACGTGCAGCCAAGTCGCTCAACAATACCAAATCCAGACACAACGGAGCGGCCAGAATAGAATCCCTGCACAAAAAGTTAATCTTAATCTGCATCGGATAGCCCATCCAACCGAAAATATCAATATTATCCCAGCCTTCCTTGTTGTCATTGCGAGGCGGATAATAGTTGATACGTACCTTGTGATAATAATCAGAATACAAATCCGGCTGGTCTTCCGGTACCAGAATAGATTCCAGTGTAGAAAGCTTGCTCACTTCTTTTGTATGGAAGTTAGCAGGTTCATCCAGCACAAGTCCGTCGCGGTTTCCTAAAATATTGGTAGAGAACCAGCCTGACAGTCCCAGGCAACGCGTACCGATAATCGGAGCAAAACCTGATTTCACCAATGTCTGGCCTGTCTTGAAATCCTTACCGGCAATCGGCATCTTAGTCTGTTCAGCCATTTCCCACATAGCCGGAATATCCACTGTGGTATTCGGCGCACCCATGATGAAAGGAGCTCCTTCGGCTAAAGCAGCGTATGCATAACACATAGAAGGAGCAATGTGTTCGCGGTCATCCTGTTTCATTGCGTTCTCCAACGCAGCCAAGGTGCCATGCACGCTTTCACAAACCGGTACGTAAATTTCAGTAGAAGCAGCCCAAAGCACGACGATACGTGCACAGTTATTGTCTGCCTTGAATTTACGAATGTCCTCTCTCAGCTGTTCCACCATATCCCAGCGGGTAGCACAATCTTTCACATTGTTTCCATCCAGGCGTTTGGCATAGTTACGGTCAAAGGCAGCCTTCATCGGCACAATCTTTTCCAGTTCATCTTTCACCGGATTAATATCCTTCTCACGCAACACTTCGCAATTGATAGCCGACTCATACGCATTGGCCGGATACACATCCCATGCACCGAAAACAATGTCGTCCAGCTTAGCCATGGGAACAATTTCATTGTAATGCAAATATTTCTTTGCCTCCCCACGTCCTACACGAATCTTATCATACTGAGTCATTGAGCCCACCGGCTTTGCCAATCCTTTACGAGTCATTAAAACCCCTGTCATAAACGTGGTAGCCACAGCTCCCAGACCAACACACAATACGCCCAGCTTACCTTCTGCGGGCTTTACATTCATTTTTTCCATTTCTAAATTCCTTTTTTCCTAATAACTTTACATTTATCCTTGCCTTCGAAATCAAGTCTTTTTCAAGTATATATCCCAAAGTGCAGGTAACAAATTGCTCAAAGTTAAGACTTTGTTTGATTAGATAAAGCTTTTATGAGCTTTTTTATTTGCTAATAAGTAAAAATAAGCCATAAATTCAGAAGAAAAAGCCATTAACCGACTTATCAGAGAGTAAAATAATGCGTATCTTTGCAGACGCATTTAAAGAAATACTCAACTACATGAATGATATTTGTTGCATTGGACACATTACATTAGACAAAATTGTAACTCCAAAACAAACGACTTACATGCCGGGAGGCACTTCTTACTATTTTTCACACGGTATACGTAGACTGAAAGATTTCAAAAACTACAAGCTGGTAACCGCTGTGGCTCCAAGTGAATATGGCATCATTGAAGAAATGAGAAAAGAAGGAATTCAAGTAGAAGTCCTGCCAAGCCGTCACACCGTATATTTCGAAAATACATACGAAGAGAATCAGGATAACCGTTCTCAGCGTGTATTGGCCAAAGCCGACCCTTTTACTGCAGATGCTTTAAAAGATGAAAATGCACATATCTTCCATTTAGGAAGTTTGCTGGCGGATGACTTTCCACTTGAAGTCGTAAAGGAACTGGCTCAGAAAGGCACGCTGGCAGTCGATGCACAAGGCTATCTCCGGAAGGTAGAAGGTGAACACGTATTCCCTGTAGACTGGCATGAAAAGAAGAAAGCCCTGAAATACATTGATATTCTGAAAGTCAATGAACATGAAGCTGAAGTGCTGACAGGATTCAAAGGCCCTGAAAAAGCAGCAAAACAACTGGCTCAATGGGGTGTGAAAGAAGTCCTGCTGACTTTAGGAAGTCTTGGTTCACTTATTTATGCAGAAGGAAAGTTCTATAAGATTCCGGCATACGCTCCTAAAGAGGTAGTAGATGCCACCGGATGCGGTGACACTTACGTACTTGGCTACCTCTACATGCGAAACAAAGGAGCTTCATACGAAGAAGCAGGATGTTTTGCAGCTGCCATGTCTACTATCAAGTTAGAAAAATCTGGTCCTTTTTCCGGAACGGAAGAAGAGGTATGGCATATTCTGAAAAACAACAAACAAAAACCGGAAGTACTGGTTGCCCAATAAGCCCCAATTTTTCATACAAATAAAAATAAAACCATAAGGGGTTGCCTGCTGATTTCAGCCTGCAACCCCTTTCTTATACCTGTCACCCTAACGGTTATCCCATCTTTCCTGTCAGATAGGCTCTTGTACGTTCGTCAACCGGATCTTTAAACATTTTCTCCGTATTATCATACTCTATCAGTTCACCCATGTACATGAACATGGAACGGTCGGAGATACGCATAGCCTGTGACATGTTATGAGTCACAATCAGGATAGTCACCTCTTTTTTCAGCTGATCCATCAATCCCTCAATATGCTTGGTAGCAATCGGGTCAAGAGCAGAAGTAGGCTCATCCATAAGCAGAATATCCGGCTGAAGCGCCAGAGAACGTGCAATACACAAGCGCTGCTGCTGTCCACCCGAAAGGAAAGTACCACGCTTTGTCAGCGAGTCCTTTACCTCATCCCACAAACATACGTTGCGCAAGTTACGTTCCACAATCTCATCCTTCTGCGATTTTGACAGATGAATACCATTCAAGATATATCCGGCCAGCACGTTGTCGTAAATATTCATGGTCGGGAACGGGTTCGGACGCTGGAACACCATACCGATGCGACGACGTTCTTCCATCGGGTGCATCTGAAGCACATTTTCACCATTCAGTAAAATCTCTCCCGTCACACGGATATTCTTGTACAACTCATGCATGCGGTTCACGGCACGCAGCAACGTACTCTTTCCACATCCAGAAGGCCCCATAATGGCCGTAATCGTATTTTTTTCAATATCAGCCGACACATGCTTTACAGCCATTACGTCGCTGGTATATGATATACACACATCTTTCATTTGAAGAATCGGATCCTTTATATTTTCCATTTCTTTGCAATTCGTTTAGCTAATAAATTCAGACATAACACAAAAGTCAACAGGAACAAAGAAGCTCCCCATATCAGGCTCTGCAAGTTCGGGTCGTTGAAGAACTCCCAGATAAGCAAAGGAACAGCCGACATCGGCTTGGTCATGTTCCAGCTGATAGCAGCTCCTCCCAAGGCAGTAAACATCAACGGAGCTGTTTCACCGACTACACGAGAGATGGCCAGCAAAATACCGGTAAAGATACTGCCCAATGCAGAAGGCACCATCACCTTCAGCATCACTCTCCAGTAACTACCTCCCAATGCCAGTCCGGCCTCTTTCAAGGTTTCCGGAAGCACCTTCATGGTTTCTTCCGTAGAACGGATAATCAGCGGAAGCATCATGATAAACAATGCCACACTTCCTGCAATGGCCGAATAGCCTTTCATCGGAACAACCACCCAGATGTAAGTAATGATACCGATAATGATAGAGGGAGTACCCTGAAGCAAGTCGGTCAGGTAACTGACAAACACGGCAAACCAGCTTTTTCTGTATTCTGACAGACAGATACCACACAGAATTCCTACCGGGATAGCGACTACAGCAGCCAACAGAAGCATCAGGAAGGTTCCGATAATTCCGTTTGCAATTCCCCCCGGAATTGCTTCTCCGGCAGAAGCGGCCATCATCGCCTTATAGGCATTCGGAGTAGCTTCGGTGAGAAACGACCATCCCAATTGTTTCCAACCCTTGATCAATACTTCTCCCAAAATCGCCAGCAAAGGAATCGCTGTCACACCCGACAATACGCAAACCAGAATATAAAGCAAGCGGCTTTTCAGGATACGTATCTTAATATTATTTCCATATAACATAAGCACAAATCTTTTTAGCAGATTACACGTGACGGGCACGACGAATCAAAATCTTTCCGATAATATTAATGATGGCCGTAATCAGGAACAGTAACAAACCGATGGCGATCAGTGAAGAAAGCTTCAAACCGTCTGCCTCGCCAAACTGGTTTGCAATGATACTTGCCATGGTATTACCCGTGGTACGCAGTGTGTCCGGCATCTGGTTGGTATTTCCAATCAGCATGGTCACTGTCATCGTTTCTCCCAGCGCACGTCCGATAGCCAGAATATAGGCTGAGAAAATACCGGAACCCGCCATCGGGAATATCACTCTCTTGATTACCTCTGCACGCGTAGCTCCCATGGCATAAGCCCCTTCTTTCAAGTCGGAAGGAACCATCTTGATAAATTCGGCACTCAAGGAAGCTGCATACGGCACAATCATGATGGCCAGCACAAACGCAGCAGTCAGAATACCGGAACCCTGCGGAGACAGGTTCAAGTGCATGAATACGGTACGAAGTACATAGAACCCCCACAAGCCATAGATAATGGAAGGAATACCTGCCAGCAAATCAATCACCGTACCCAGAACGGCCGCGATTTTCTTTCCACGGAAATACTCACCGGTGAACAGTGCGACAGGAAGTGAAAATGGAATACACATCAGCAACGCCAGTGCCGTAGTAAGCAGTGTACCCGTAATAAAAGGAAGAGCGCCATAACTTTCTTTACCGGCAGTGGTCACCCAGTCGTCAGAGAAGATAAAATGCCAGAATCCAAACTCCTCGAAAGCGCCGGAAGCGTCAACGGTGAGGGAGTAAATAATTCCCCCACCAATGACCGGTATCACAATAGCCGATAAGATAAGTAAGACTTTAAACAGTTTGTCTTGCATAACTTATTGTCTTATTTATTTAAGAATCGGCTGTCCATCGTATGTCACAGCTTTCAGGTTCTGAAGGCTCTGTTCGATAGCCTTCTTAGGCAGCGGCGCATAGTGTACGGTAGCAGTGGTCTGCTGTACGCTGTCGCTCAACATATATTGCATCAAATCCAAAGTAGCTTTTGCCTGTTCCATAGAACGGTCTGCATAGTGCTGTTCCTTGTAAATCAGCAACCAAGTGAAGCAGCTGATAGGATAAGCTCCTGCTGCATCCGCATCGGTAATTGAGCAACGAGTATCCTGAGGAATGTCACCGGCAGCTGCAGAGATACTTTCAGTAGAAGGTACTACCAATTCACCACGCTTGTTATATACGCTTGCGTAAGGAATTTTCTGAGCAAAAGCATATTCAGAACCAATATATCCTAATGAGTAAGGAGTCTGTGCGATAATTCCTGCTACGCCCGGATTACCTTTAGCAGCCTGTCCGACCGGGAAATCCACGGTTTTACCTGCACCGTAAGTGTTTTTCCAGTTTTCACTTACTTTTGACAGATAGTCTGTAAAGATGAAAGTTGTTCCACTACCATCTGAACGGTATGCCAGAATGATTTTCTTTGCCGGCAACTGTACATCCGGATTCAGTTTCTGCAAACGTGCATCGTTCCAGTCTGTAATCTTGCCTGCATAAATATCGGCAATCACGTCACCAGAAAGGTTCAGTTTAACCACATCCGGCAAGTTGTAAGCCATTACGACAGCTCCCATACAAGTCGGGATGTGTACCACCGGCTGCATTTCAGCCATTTCCTTGTCGCTCAAGAAAGCATCGCTACCTGCAAAGTCTACGATACCGTCTTTCAAGTTGCGGACACCACCGCCACTACCAATACCACCATAGGAAATCTTGTCACCAGAAGTTGCATTGTAGTTTTCGAAAGACATATTATAAAATGGCAAAGGGAATGTAGCACCTGCACCTGTCAGTTCTACTGATTCACGACCATTAGCTGATTTCTGTCCACCACACGCTGCAAACGACAAAGCCATCGCTCCAGCAATTAAAGGCAAATAAAACTTTTTCATTGTGTTATACATTTAATATAAGTTACAAATCTATGTTATTCATTGAGTTAAATCGCAAACGAAGCATTCAGGTATACATAACTGGCTGTCTTGCCGCCTTCTGTTTTCGGCGACCACAACCGGAAGTTAGGAGCTAACTTGATGTATTTACCTAATTTAAATTCGGCACCTACCATTCCGGCCATACCGTCCGCATCTTTGTTCCAGTCTTTCTCTGAAGAAAGCAAGTCCCAACGACCGAAAAGACTTATTTTCTTGCTTAACTGTGCAGACGCATAAACCGAGAAACCATCCTGATCACAATCAGGCACATATTTCGTATTAGTCTGGTAGTTGTATTCCGCTGCCACTGAGAAGGCTGTATGCTTATATCCGACAAAAGCAGCCAGATTCGTAATACCTTTTTCCCCTTCTTCTACCGATTCATTATACGAACCGTATGCACGTACCGTCAAACCCTCAACCGGAGTCAGTGTTACGCCTGCACCATACTGCAAGCCGTCTTTCACCTGTACTTTTTTATAACCTTCTCCGTTGGCTACAATCACATCGGCCGAAACCACCTTGTTAAATTTATAGGCTACTGAAACTCCCAAGTCCGCACTGCTGCCGAACTTATATTCATCCTGGAAAGATTTCATCACATAACGTTTTCCCCAGAAATCTTCCTGAACCTTAAATTGAGTCGTAGTGATTAATCCGGCGTTCAGCGTCCAGCCGTTTTGCTTCCAGGTAATCTGTGCATTTTTCACATATCCGATGCGCTGATGGTCATTTACGTCTTTTGACTGACCGAAATCAAGTACTGCCTTCAACTGCAATCCGTGAGGCAAGGCATACTGATAGCCAATATAGGCACGGTCCAGATTAAACCCTCTGTCATCATTGACAGAACCAAAACCAGAATGCGCATCCGAAAATATGGTAATGATGGCATCTCCTTTTTTCTCACCAGGAGCCCGTTCTTCAGGCGCTCCATCTGCAAAGGCAGCACCCACAGTGCACATCCAGATGCTTAACAGACATAAAACTCTTTTCTTTGTTTTCATTTTTCCTATAGACTCATTTTTTTGACACCACAAAGGTCTCATATTAGTGTTACAAACAGATGTCATACGCTTAAAGAAAATGTAACATCCTGTTACATTCATATTACAAAATAAAAATATCGCTTTCTGAAATCAAATTCCGTTAACGGACGGTTGATTTTCAGAAAGCGATACTTTACTGATTATATGGTATTTACAAATTCTTCTTTTCTACAAAAAAAGAAGATTCTGCAATATACTATTTAATTTCCAATGTAACAATTGATTTTGCAGGCAATTTCACTACAAGTCCATTTTTTGTCAATTTAACACCCTTGAAATCGGCCAATTTCACCAGATTAGGCTGTTCAAATGTATTGTAATCGTCAATCTTTTCAGAAGTCAGAATCTGTCCGCTTACCGATTTAGCCTTTACATCACCCAGTGTCAGTGTGATTTCCTGTGACTCTTCCAGGTCTACGTTAGAAAGTGACACATGAATAGCACCTGATTTATCACGTGAAGCAGTTGCACTTACCATCGGTACGATACGATTGTCGCGTACGATCTTACGTTCGCACTGCAAATCAAGCGGCAGATAAGTAGCATCCTGATGTACGTTATACATCTTGAACACATAGTAAGTCGGAGTCAGCACCATCTTGTCTTCTTTCGTCAGAATCATAGACTGCAATACATTTACCACCTGAGCAATGTTAGTCATTTTAACTCGGTCAGTATATTTATGGAAGATGTCCAGACTCAAAGAAGCCACAAAGGCATCGCGCAAGGTATTCTGCTGGTAAAGATGACCGCTGATAGTACCCGGTTCTTCATCCCACCAGGTTCCCCATTCGTCTACCATCAAGCCAATCTGCTTCTGCGGGTCATATTTGTCCATAATGGCAATGTGACGCTTGAGCACATCTTCAATTTCGCGGCATTTTCCCATTGTCCAATAGTAATCCTCATTGTTGAATTTCGTAGCAGAACCTTTGCTTCCGCTCCATCCAAGCACTGTATAATAGTGCAGAGAAAGTCCGTCCATGCGATGACCCACGTTTTTCATCAGCACTTCAGTCCAGTTGTAGTCATAATCGCTGGCACCGCTGGCAATCTTGAACAAACGGTTACCATCATAGTTACGGCAATAAGTTGAATAACGGCGATACAAATCAGCATAGTATTCCGGACGCATGCTACCTCCACACCCCCAGCTTTCATTTCCTACTCCGAAGTATTTCACCTTCCATGGTTTCTCACGTCCGTTTTCCAAACGCAGTTTTGCCATCGGGCTTCCTTGTTCAGAAGTCATGTATTCTACCCATTTAGCCATTTCTTCCACGCTACCGCTACCTACGTTTCCGCTGATGTAGGGTTCACATCCTAACATTTCGCACAAGTTCAGGAATTCGTGTGTTCCGAAGCTGTTATCTTCTACGGTTCCTCCCCAGTTGTTGTTGACCATACGCGGACGTTTTTCACGAGGACCGATACCATCCATCCAATGGTATTCATCGGCAAAACATCCTCCCGGCCAGCGGAGTACAGGCACTTTCAAGTCTTTCAATGCTTCGAACACATCTTTACGATAACCTTTAATATTAGGTATGGAAGAATCCTCTCCTACCCAAAGACCTCCATAGATACATGTACCGAGGTGTTCGGCAAACTGACCATAAATTTC
>SAMEA3387511__coassemble_2353_pt1 | contig 10659 bp, 6 predicted proteins | sample SAMEA3387511__metabat2_low_PE_022 | metagenome-assembled genome bin SAMEA3387511 (sample SAMEA3387511) | Felis catus | biome: Faeces | place: United Kingdom | collected 2012
TGAGCCTGAACGAGCTGAATGCTTCGGCCAATCGCGGAGCTTGCATGCAGGTATGCCGTCGTGCGTATACGGTAAAGGATAAGGAAAGTGACATTGAACTGGAAGTGGATAACCAGTACATCATGTCGCCGAAAGACTTGAAGACCATTCATTTTATGGACGAGATGATTGAAGCGGGTGTACGGGTATTCAAGATTGAAGGTCGTGCCCGTGGTCCTGAGTATGTACGTACAGTAGTAGAATGCTACAAGGAAGCTATCCAGTCGTACATTGACGGTACATTCTCCGATGAAAAGGTGGCCAACTGGGATGAACGTCTGAAGACAGTATTCAATCGTGGTTTCTGGAACGGCTATTATTTAGGACAGCGTTTGGGTGAATGGAGCAAGAACTACGGTTCGGAAGCAACGGAGCGTAAAGTATATGCCGGACGTGGAATCAAGTACTTCTCTAATATCGGAGTAGCTGAATTCCTGATCGAAGCCTCAGAAATTAAAGTTGGCGATAAATTGTTGATTACTGGTCCTACTACCGGTGCCATGTATGTCACCTTGGACGAGGCTCGTGTAGACTTGAAGCCGGTGGATGTGGTGAAGAAGGGTGTGCACGTGTCATTTAAAGTGCCCGACCGTATCCGTCCCAGCGATCGTTTGTACCGCATGGTGCCCGCCGAAGAGTTGAAGGCAAAACGGAAAGAGTAAGTTTATTTGAAGAATAGCGATAGTATCCTGTCAGGGCTTTTAAAAAGGAGCCTTGACAGGATTTTTTTATGAGAATAGGATATAAACACCTCGGTTAATTACTTGTTGAAAGACTTGTGAATATAATTGTTGATATCCTAATTTTTTATTGATTATCAGCATGATGTGTAAATTAACAGGTTGTGAATTACTTGTGAATAATAAATAAGTCCCTTTGGGATAGCTTGCTTGTTCTCATAATTATTTTACATTTGCACTCCAGAACTTAAAATCTTATGTAATATGAAAAAGATATATGTAAAAGAGTGGATGTTATTTCAACCATACGAACGACAGGATGAAGTAGATACGTACTATGTAAATGTTGCCAATCATATAGCTGGATGTTTAAAGGACTTTGTCGGAGGGCGTTATCCGGAACATTCAGTGCATGGAATTGCCATTTATTTGACGCTCTGGTTTCAGGATGTGATTTCGCAGACCGGAATCTGGCAAGCATTCTCTGAAGAATGCCGTAAGCGGTATGGTTGCCTTATTCCTTTTATGACTCCGGAGAAAGAAAAAGATTATTATCCGGGAGAAGTGAATCCGGAAGATTTGCAGTTTCTGTTATGGCATTATCTTCAATGCATGGAGAAGCAGACTGGTGGTGTATTGAATCCGGAGAATCCGGCTTTTGAGGAATTGGCTAATCAAATCTATGATTATTTGTCGGAAGAGTTTCAGGTGGCTCCAGAGAATGAGCGGCTGCATGCGATGTTTTATGGGGAGGCCTTTGGAGAAAACGATTATATGCGTTATCGTAGTGTACTGGAGTGGTTCCACTTCTGCAGTTATGTAGGTTTTGAAAACCGGGGTGAATATCAGAAAGTGGTAGATACGGTTGCACGGATGGGGCAGAATGTCAATCCGCATATTTTGTCGTACGATGTAAAGCAGAACATTCTGTTTGAAGGACGCAAGAACTTGCTTTCCTTGACATCGGTAGAATGGCTGGCTTTGATAGGAAAGAGTCGTCCTGAAACAGCTTTGTGGGCTGAAGTAAAAGCTCTTCCACAGGAAATGTATCTTTATGAAGGAGAAGATGAAAAATTCCTGTTTGTGAAAGATTTGTCGAAGAAAGAAGGAGAACAGCTGAGTATCCGGAAAGATTCCTTGAATATGGATTCCTTGAAAGCCCGTAAGGAAGGAGTAACCATATTAAGTTGCCGACTGGTACAGTACGGAGGAGCCTGGTGGCAAGACGGTATGCTGGTTGTATCTGATTTACAGGAAAAAGTGCAGGAAGAGATTGACCAGCGAATTGCCGCACGTGAAGGCATAAAGAAAACATTTGATGAATTTATGAAAGCATCCGGTGGCAAACAATTTGTGTTCTGTAAGTCGGAAGAAGAAGTGCAGGACTTCCTTTCTCAGAAATTGGGATATAAGGAAAAAGAAGGAATGGAATTGCCGAAGATGGATGCCACACACGGATTGGTTCTGATGGTTTCTCCACATACCGGCATACATGTTCAAATGCAATTGTGTGAATGCATTTCCTCACCGGATAATACATTTTATGATGCCGAAGCTGCCAAGAAGCAGGCGGCCATGTTTATATTGAATCCCAATGTGATACCCTACGATTTGAGTTGTGCTTTGCAGGATGCCGATATGCTCCCGGATGCTTGTCTGAACAGTGCGTTGGGCGAGGAACACGGACGGGAAACAATGAAGAGAAACGCGCGTTTCTTTACAGATTATTTCTTTGAAAAATGCAGAGAGAAGGATTGTTGATTACTCAATAATCCCTCCTCCCAATACGGTATTACCCCGATAAAATGCAGCTGCCTGTCCGCTGGCAATAGAAGCCAGCGGCTCATGCAGTTGTATATGCAGTCGTTGGTCGTCCAGTAAGGTAACAGTGCATCGGTTTGCTTGTTTCCGGTAGCGTATTTTAACAATGACGTCTTCGTGTCCAAGCACTACATCGGGATTAATCAGGTTCCAGTGGGTGAGATACATTTCGTTTTTCTCCAGTGCGTGCAGATTGTCGCTGATAATTACCTTGTTTTCTTGCGGAATGATTTCCTTGACAAAGAGCGCTTTGTTCAGGTGAATACCCAGTCCTCTTCGCTGTCCGATGGTGTAAAACGGATAGCCTTCATGTTTTCCGATTTTCTGTCCTTGCTCATTATAGAAGCTCCCAGGGATGATTTCACCTTCGGGCACATGAGCTTTCAGGAAAGTACGGTAATCCATCGGGCAGAAACATACACCTAAGCTGTCACGCTTCTTGGCGGCTTTCAGGAATCCGCGTGCGGCAGCGATTTCGCGTACACGGGTCTTGGTCAGTCCGCCCATAGGGAGGCACATTCTCTCCAGAATGGATTGTGGAAGTCCCCACAAGAAGAAAGACTGGTCTTTGTCTGCGTCATTTCCGCAGGTAATGTACCAGTATCCATCTATCTTTTGTTTGTTGACGTAGTGCCCGGTAGCCAGATGATAGATACCTTTTTCGTCAGCTATCTGTTGCAGTAAGGGCCATTTCAGGTAGTTGTTGCAGAGTGTACAAGGCACGGGGGTACGTCCGGCCATGTATTCCTGAATAAAATAGCGTATGATTTTTTCCTGAAACATTTCCCGTACATCGTAAATCAGATGAGGTATGCTTAGCGTACGGCATAGGTCACGTGCATCGTCCAGGTATTCTGTATTTCCATCTTTCTCATAAAAACGAAAGGTGATGCCGGTCACTTCGTAGCCTGCATCTTGCAATAGAAGGGCGGCAACCGAGCTGTCGGTGCCGCCGCTCATTCCCAATAGAACTTTGTTATTTTCTTTCATCGGGACAAAGTTACTCTTTTCTCAGTTCCGGCAATTTGATTTCTGCAATTTCTGCACTTCCATTAGTTATCAGGATACGCAGGTCACTGCCTCCTGTCTTGTTGAACCGAATGGTTTCTTCCTGATTGGGAGTAACTTCTCCGCGTTGTACTGGAAGGAATTGTCCGCCTCCGCTGGAAATCTGAATCTCGTAGTGTGTGCCGGCTTCTGCATTCTTCCAGGCTACATTGATACGGTCTACCTTGGCATTTTCTGCCAGCTCGAAGGAGATGTATTCTCCTTTTTCACCTTTCCAGGTAGTGGAATAGTCTCCGTCAACCACATGAATGATATGACTCTTGTTTTTGCTGGCACTGATAAAGTCACGCGGGTCCGATTCTATTATTTCATTGGCAGATGCCTGTCCGTAAGCTCGGATTTCAAGTCCTTTTTTCAGTCGGATGTCTTCGGAAGAAGCCCCTATCATAATCTGGAACATACCCGGCTCTACGACCCAGTGATTGTCTTTGTTGAGTAACTGGAAATCGCGTGGAAGTAGCTGGAAGCTGACCTCTTTGGTTTCACCCGGCTCCAAGTGTACGCGTTCAAAGCCGCGCAAGTTCTTTTCATACGTGGTCACACTGCTGACGACATCGCGTGTGTACAACTGTACCACTTCATCTCCGCTTCGTGTACCGGTATTTTTAATTTTACAAGTCACGGTGACCGGCTCTTTGTCGGTAATGACAGGAGAGGAGAGTTGTAAGTTGCTGTATTCAAAAGTGGTATAACTCAGTCCGTATCCGAACGGATAGAGTGGGCCGTTGATACGCGATTGATTACCCTTCATGCCAGGTGTTTGTCCGCCGTCTACTTGTGAAGCAGGTTTGGCCGGGAAGTTAAAAGGTATCTGACCTACGGTCTTAGGGAAGGTAACAGTCAGCTTGCCTCCCGGATTGTAATCTCCGAAGAGAGCTTCGGCGATGGCTGTTCCTCCTTGCGAACCAGGATACCAGGCCTCCAGAATGGCCGGTACAAATTTATCTGCCCAATTAATACTGAGCGGACGACCGTTAATTAGTACCAGTACTACTGGTTTTCCAGTGGCTGCTATGGCCTCCAAAAGTTGCTGCTGATGGCCGGGGAGATCCAGGCTGGTACGCGATTTGTTTTCTCCACAGGTGCGGATGCCTCCTCCCAGTACTACTACAGCTACGTCACTTTCTTTGACATTATCGACTGCTTTCTGAATTTCGGTTTTTTCCTCTGCGGTAAGTGGATAAGAAATGATTTCCGATTCCGGCCAGTTGGCATCTACGAGGTCACATCCTTTGGTATAGGTTACCTTTGTACCTTCCTTAACTTGTTGTCTGATACCTTCCAGTACGGTGGTTACTTCTACTGCTACGGGACCGTAGTGGGTAAGTGCAAAGGATGCTTCATCGGCATTCGGACCACATACGGCAATACGCTTGATTTGTGATTTGTCTAAAGGAAGCAGGTTGTTTGCATTTTTCAGCAGCACGAGCCCTTCACGAGAGGCCTGTAAGGCAACTTGTTGATGTGCCTCACTGTTGACTTCTTTATCAGCTAAAGCAAGGTCTGTCTGGTAAGGTGTGTCGAACAGACCTGTCAGGAATTTGACACGTAAGATATCTCTAACCCGGTTGTCAATGGTTTCCATACTGAGTCCTCCTTCCTGAATCAGCTCACGCAACGGGAGTACGTATGATTCTGGTGAACGGAACGTACAGCGTACATTCAGTCCTGCTTCTACACTTTGACGGACTGCCTCTTTCATGTCTTTTGCCGTTTTGTGCTTGCTGTAGAGATATTCCACCGCGTCACTGTCGGATACTACATAGCCTCTAAATCCCATGGTGCCTCTTAGGCGTTGTGTCAGCCAATAGTAGCTACTTTGGATAGGAAATCCGTCATAATCATTGTAGGAACTCATTACTCCCAGGATACCAGCCTCCTGGATGACCCTTGTAAAAGGATAAGCATGTATGTTTTCTACCTCTCTCCATGACATTTGCGGGTCAACCCTTGCAAAACCTTCGCGGGCGCCTTTGTTATTACTATAGGCGATGAAGTGTTTGGCTGTAGAAGCTACCTGCATGTCGGTTTGAAGTCCCTTTCCCATGGCGATGCCCAGTTCTGCCACCAGATAAGGGCTTTCTCCATAAACCTCTTCGTAGCGTCCCCAGCGTTGGTCACGGCCTACGTCCAGGATAGGGGCGTATACGTTGGTGTACCCCAGTAAGCGGGCCTCTCGTCCTGTAATGTAGCCTACCTGGCGTATCAGTTCCCTGTTCCAGGTGTGTCCGAGTGCCAGTTGGGTTGGAAAATTGGTTGCAATATAGTTTTCTACTCCCCGGATACCTTCATTGGTAAAGTCAGCTGGTATACCCAGACGCGTTTCTTCTACGAAAAAGCGTTGTACTTCGTTCAGTGCCCAGGCGTGATTCGAAGCCGGCCATACCAGTTCATTTTGCATTGGAGGAACTCCCCATCCGCGAAACGCATTCAGGTGCTCATCGATAGCTCCGATACCGTCTTTCCATAACTGGCTTTTCCAGTCGGGAGTAGGCAATGAATCTTTTAAAACTCTTTGATATCCATAAAGCGTGACCATCTGGCAGGTCTTTTCCTCCATAGTCATTTGGGAAAGTAAGTCTTCAATTCGCTCGTTTAATGGCGCTTTAGGATCTTCGTAAATATCTTTCCGACCATTTTTGTTGAAGTCAATCCATTCTTTATGATACATGCTTTTCTTTTTGGGAACATACGTTTTGGAAACCTCCAATGCATGACCTGTTATACAGCAAAGCGATGTACAAGAAAGGAGACAATAGAATAATTGTTTTTTCATGTGATGCAGCTAGAATTAGGGTTGTTTTACTTGACCTCAAAAATAGAATTATTCAGGGAATAAATGGTGATAAAATTGTCCATTCAAATGAACTTTCCGTCTTTATTTAAGTTAAGGGCATAAAAAAAGGAGTTCCGCTGAACTCCAACCTTTGTTAACCTTAAATCTAATACTATGAAAAACACGTTGCAAAGGTAAGGCTTTTCAGGGAAATAGCAAGCGTGGAATATGTTTTATAACATGAATTAAGAAAAGAATAGGTCTTGTTCAGACCTTTTATACAAAATTCCATATAAAAATATTATTCTACATGGAAGAAAATGCAGGAAATGTGATTTTTTTGCAACCAAATCATCTATGAAAATACGTATGAAAAGAAAATTAGCTGTTGTTTTATTGATTTGTATCTCTTGTCATATTGGTTGGGCAGCACAAGATTTTGTTTGGAAATCGGGGCAGAATATGAAGGTGGTGTGTGATACTACAGAAGCTCCGGTGGTGAAAGTTGCACTTGATTTGTTGAAACGTGATTGCCGGTCGGTACTTTCTGGAGAAATATCTCGTTCGGAGAGTATTGGAAACATTTATGTCGGTACATGGGGAGAAAGTTCCGTGCTACAAGTGTTAGCTGATACTCGCCAGCTGGATGTAGCTCAGCTCGACGAGCATAAAGAGGCTTTTTTATTGAATGTGCTTCCTGACGGAAGACTGGTCGTGGCAGGAAGTGATAAGCGTGGAACGGCTTATGGAGTACTTGAGCTTTCTCGTATGATGGGAGTTTCTCCATGGGAATGGTGGGCTGATGCGGTACCCGAAAAAAAAGAGGAATTTCGTTTGCCTGCAGGTTTCCGGAAACTGGATTATCCTCAGGTAGCTTATCGGGGAATATTTATTAATGATGAAGACTGGGGACTGACTCCCTGGAGTTGGAAACATTATGAACCGTCTGAGCGGAAAGGACAGATAGGGCCGAAAACGCATGCACGGATTTTTGAACTGTTGCTTCGCTTGCGGGCCAATACTTTCTGGCCGGCCATGCATGAGTGCTCCATTCCTTTCTTTTTTACCGAAGGAAATAAGGAAATGGCCGATAAGTATGCAATTTATCTGGGCACTTCGCATTGTGAACCGATGATGCGCAATACCAACGGTGAGTGGAAAACGGCCGGAAAGGGGGAGTATGACTATGTACACAATCGGAAAAATGTCTTGTCTTTCTGGGAGGAACGTGTAAAGCAACTTCGTCACTCGGATGATATTTACACCTTAGGTATGCGCGGTGTACACGATGGCAAGATGCAGGGAGCCAAGACACTGGAAGAACAGAAGAAGGCTCTTACGGAGATTCTGGCAGACCAGCGGCGTATGCTGGCAAAATATAAAGGAAAGGATTTGACAAAAGTGCCGCAAGTGCTGATTCCGTATAAGGAGGTGCTGGATATTTATCAGGCAGGACTACAGGTGCCTGAGGATGTGACTTTGATGTGGTGTGACGACAACTATGGATATATTACCCATTTTCCTACTGCCGAAGAGGCTGCTCGCCCCGGAGGGAATGGCATTTACTATCATGTGTCTTATTGGGGGCGTCCGCACGACTACCTGTGGCTTTCTACGGCGAGTCCTTACTTGCTTTATCAGCAGATGAAGCAGGCATACGAAAAAGGTATCTGCCAGATGTGGATTCTGAATGTGGGGGATATAAAGCCGGCAGAGTATCAGACGGAGTTGTTTATGGATATGGCATGGAATATCGGTCGGGTGCAGCAGACTGGAGTCACCGGGCATCTTTTTCATTTTCTGTCCCGAGAGTTCGGGGCCGTTTCGGCTTCTGCCCTGTTACCCTTGTTGCAGGAGCATTACCGGCTGGCATACATCCGTAAACCGGAGTTTATGGGGCATACAAGAACTGAAGAGAAAGACCCCAAATACAAAATCGTTACTGCCCTTCCTTGGAGTGAGGGAGAAATCCGGAAGCGATTGTCGCTTTATCAGTCTCTCGAAGACCGTGCGGAGGTATGGAGCAGAAGAATGCTTGAGACAAAGCGTACTGCTTATTTTCATTTGGTACAGTATCCCGTACAGGGGGCTTCACAGATGAACAAGAAATGTCTGTATGCACAGTTGGCCCGTCACAGAAAGGCTGACTGGCAATTGAGTGAACAGGCGTTCGACAGTATTGTATCGCTGACACATAGGTACAACCAGGGGAAATGGCAAGGTTTTATGGATTATAAACCCCGTAATTTGTCCGTATATCAACGGATTCCGAAAAGTATAGCTACTGATTCTTTGAAATCCACTCGCTCTTATCTTTTTAAATGGAATGGTCTGGAGGCTATGGAAGGTAATCTGTTGCCGTGCGAGGGATTGGGGTACGAAGGTATGGCAGCTGGTATTTCAAAAGACTCCTCAGCGGTGTTTCACTTTGACGGGTGTCCGGCAGACTCGGTAGAAGTGGAGCTTCGTCTTTTTCCGGTACATCCGGTGGTTGGAAACGAGTTGCGCGTGCAAGTTTCTTTGGATGAGGCACAGTCGCTTCCTGTGTCTTATCGTACTTATGGTCGTAGTGAAGAGTGGAAACAAAATGTGTTGTCCAATCAGGCTGTACTTCGTTTGAAGTTTCCTTTACGGGGGAATCAAAAACATCGAATTATGATTCAGGCATTGGATGAGGGAGTGGTATTAGACCAGTTGTATGTATATGAATGGAAGGATTAATTATGTAAACAGAGATAACAATATGAAACAGTTGAGATTCTTTTTTATCCTTATGGCATGGGTATGTATCCATACCGCTTGGGGACAGGTGGGCATGTCGTCTGATCCGTTATATGGAAAACGTATCGGAGTTATAGGCGACAGCTATGTGAGAAACCATCGTGAGCCGGTGGAATATACATGGCATTATAAGTTTGCGAAAAAGCATGGAATGCAATATTTCAATTACGGGCGTAATGGGAATTGTGTAGCCATGCCTCGTGCTCGTTTCGGCGAGGCGATGTATAAACGTTATAAAGAAATGACTGATTCATTGGATTATGTGGTGGTCATTGCCGGACACAATGATGCTTCCCTTCTCGATTCTATCGGTATTGATAATTACAAGGAAAAACTGGGCATATTGTGTGAGGGGCTGATTGAAAAGTATCCTTCTGCCAAGCTGTTTTTCTTTACCTGCTGGACACGGAAAAATTTTTCAGGCAGTGCAGCCGAGAAAGTCGTGGATGCGACATTGGAGGTGTGCGGGCGTTACAGTATTCCTGTTTTTGATGCAGCACGTAAGGGAAATATCTTTGCGCAAAGCGATGCTTTCCGCAAGATTTACTTTCAGAATGAAGGCGTAAACGATACAGCTCATTTGAATGCGAAAGGACATGACCGTTTCTTGCCTTGTGCGGAAGCTTTTTTGCTTCAATATTGATAAAACATCTTTTCCTTTTTGTATATAAGTTATTTTGCTGTGGCATATTCTCTGTTTCACACTGTGAAATACAAAAACCACAGTGTGGGATACATATTTCACACTGTGGGATACAAATCCCGCAGTGTGAAACAGAGAATAGATAAAGGGATTCTCGGAAATATAGAAGGGGTATTTTATTTTCATATTATGCGTCATGCAGTAAGTGTTTTTTTTTGTATGGTTGTTATATATGAAAAACAGATATGACGAACATAAAAAATATACAGCGATGAGAACGATTTTTGTATTGCTTGGGTTGCTGGCGGCATCTGTAACGGTGAATGCACAGACATTGACCTCGCCCGACGGAAACTTCAAGATGCAGTTTCATCTATCAGACGAAGGCAAACCAGTCTATTCGTTGATATACAAAGAAAAAGAAGTGATAAAAGAAAGTAAAATGGGCTTTCAGATAACTCCTTCGATTGCATTTGACCGTAAATTCAGCGTAGTAGAAACAAAGATAGATAGTTGCGATATGGTCTGGAAAACAGTGTGGGGGCAGAACAGTGAGATCAGAGACCATCACAAGGAGTTGTGGGTAGCATTGAAACAAGAAAAATCCGGCAGACTTTTGAATATCCGCTTCCGGTTATTTAATGACGGACTGGGATTCCGTTATGAATTCCCTGTGCAAAGTAATTTGCGTCATTTTACCCTAAAAGAAGAACTGACAGAATTCCAGCTGGCTGGCAATCATAAAGCTTTCTGGATTCCGGCTGATTACGATACCAATGAATTTCAGATAACTACCTCCCGCCTTTCGGAAGTACCTCTTTTAATTGATGAGGCCCGCAATGAGCCTTTGG
>SAMEA3387511__coassemble_2790_pt1 | contig 8062 bp, 6 predicted proteins | sample SAMEA3387511__metabat2_low_PE_022 | metagenome-assembled genome bin SAMEA3387511 (sample SAMEA3387511) | Felis catus | biome: Faeces | place: United Kingdom | collected 2012
CAACAGAATCGTCAGTCTATACTTGGATTTTGCCGAACTTCAGGCTAAATCGCATAAGCCCATGTACATGAAAGACTGGATTCAAAAGCTGGACGATTTCTTAAAGCTTTCCGGAAAAGAGCTGTTAAGCCATGCCGGAAAGATTTCTGCTGAATTGGCAAAGCAGAAAGCAGATACGGAGTACGACAAGTTCAAGGAAAGAACAGCTTATAGCCTTTCGCCTGTAGAGATTCATTTTTTAGAGAATTTTGAAAAGGAGCAGAAGAAGCTGAAAAACTAATGCTACATGGATAGATTACTCTTTTATTTAAATAGGAAGATTGAGGATTATGGAAAATAGATACGAAAAATATAAAGATAGTGGTATTGCTTGGATTGGGAATATTCCGGAGCATTGGGAAGTGAAAAAACTCGGACATTTATATATTCCACGAAATGAAAAGGTTAGTGACCAAGATTATCCAGCTTTATCTGTAACAATGCAAGGAGTTCTTCTGCAACTTGAAAATGTTGCAAAAACTAATGATGGTGACAATAGAAAATTAGTCAAGATAGGTGATTTTGCAATTAATAGTCGTTCAGATAGAAGAGGTTCATGCGGAATATCAAAATATGACGGCTCAGTATCTTTAATAAATATTGTGTTGACTCCTATTAATGATATGAACCCAGTATATTACGAATGGTTGTTTCATTCAAGTTTATTTTCTGACGAATACTATAGGTGGGGGCATGGTATTGTTAATGACTTATGGACAACAAGATGGCAAGAAATGAAAAATATTCAAATAGTTGCCCCTCCATTACATGAGCAACAACTCATCGCCGCCTACCTTGACCAAAAATGTGGCGAAATAGACGAACTGATAACTTTGCAAGAGGAAATGATAACCAAACTGCAAAGCTACAAGCAATCTGTCATTACCGAAGCTGTAACCAAAGGTTTGGATAAAAATGTTCCTCTAAAAGATAGCGGTATTGAATGGATTGGAGAGATGCCAAAGCATTGGAATATATGTAAGTTAAAAAATATTTTTTTATTGTCAACTGGAACAACACCTAAAGATTTTGATCAAACATCAGAAGAAGATAATTTAATAAATTGGTATACTCCTTCAGATATATTGGATAGCTGTAATGATTTATTTAGCTCCCAACGAAAATTATCAGAAAAGGTAATTTATGCGAACAAAATATCACTTTTTCCTATAGGCACTTTGTTATATGTTGGAATTGGAGCTTCTGCTGGGAAGGTTGGATATGCTAATGAAAACGGATATTCCAACCAGCAAATTACAGGATTAATACCTTTGAATTGTTATTCAAGATTTTATTTCTATTATCTAAGTGCATTAAAAGATAAAATTAGAGATAATGCTTTTTTTACAACATTGCCAATTATTAATAATGCTTATTTAGGACAAGAGTTAATCCCATTTCCTACTCTCTCCGAACAACAATCCATCGCCAACTACCTCGACCAGAAATGCAGCGAGATAGACGAACTAATTTCCATCAAACAACAGAAGATAGAGAAGCTGAAAGACTACAAAAAATCATTGATTTTCGAGTGTGTAACCGGAAAAAGAAAAGTATAAGCCATGACTGAATTCGACAAATATATCCGACAGGGAGAACCCGACCAGAAAGAGAAAGCAGCCGCATGGCAAGTCGCTATCGGTTTGCAGGATGTGGATGGACTAAAACCGTCTGAGTATCTTATTCAGACGGCACAGCAACATATAGAGGGAGACATTTCCATTGATGAAGTGAAACATCTGATTGATACGTACTATCAATCGAAATCTTCCCGTGGGGAAATAGAAAATGAGCGAACAGAAGAAGCTGATAAAGTATCGGCACGCATCACGGAGTTGCTTTCTGAAAAACATTCTCGTTTACACCGGATTATCTGCTATATATTCATAAGCGCCTGTTCGAAGGTCTCTACAAGCATGCCGGACAAATCCGTGATTATAATATCACCAAAAAAGAATGGGTGCTTGACGGCGATACGGTAATCTACTCGGATTATGAAATGATTCGCCCTACTTTGGAATATGATTTTGCGCAGGAAAAGGCTACTGATTATCCCGCCATGAATGCAGAACAGGCTTTACAGAGAATCGGTAAATTTATTTCAGGTGTTTGGCAGATACATGCTTTTGGGGAAGGCAATACCAGAACCATAGCTGTATTCCTTATGAAATACCTGAAGACTTTCGGATTTAAGGTGGACAATGATATATTCAAGAAACATTCGTGGTATTTCAGAAATGCACTTGTACGTGCCAACTACAATAATTATACAAAAGGTGTTTCTGCTAATACAAAGTACCTAGAAATATTCCTGAGAAATATGTTGTTTGGGGAAGAGAACAATCTCAGTAATAGAGAAATGAACATAAACTTTTCTCAAAGTGCCCAAAAAGAGGACTCAAAGAGCCAAAATGGCACTTTGAATGGCACTTTGAACTGAAAATATAAGATTAAATAAAGATATGACCATGAATATCACAGACCTAAAGGAAAAGAACTTTGAAGCCGATATAGAACGATACCTTATCACAGAGGGCGGATATATAAAAGGCAATCAGGATACATACGACAAGGAACGGGCTATAGATATGCCTGTACTTATCTCCTTTATAGAAAAGACACAGCCCAAGCAGTGGAAACGCTATGTAACGAAGTATGGCGCCAAGGCTGAGAAGCAGCTGTATCGCGTGTTTCAGGATGATGTGTCGCGCTACGGACTGATTTATGTGCTGCGCAAAGGCATAAGCGATATGGGTATAAATATCAGGTTCTGTTATTTTGCTCCGGCATCACTGCTGAACGATGAGCTGGTGGCAAATTACGATGCCAACATTCTTACCGTAACACGTCAGTTTGCTTATTCCAAACTGAACAAGAACACTATTGATATGGTGCTCTCGTTGAATGGTATTCCGGTGGTGGCACTTGAACTGAAAAACCAGATTACGGGTCAGAATGTGGAGGATTCCAAGCGTCAGTGGTGCACAGACAGAGACCCGAAAGAACCGCTGTTTCATTTCAACAACAGAATATTGACATACTTCGGAGTTGATTTGTATGAAGTGGCTCTTACCACGGAACTGAAAAAAGAAAAAACCTTCTTCATCCCTTTTAATCAGGGTTCCAACGGTGCGGGCGAAGTGGGCGGTGCGGGCAATCCCGAACGTGAGGACGGAGGATATGTCACTTCGTATCTATGGGAGAAAATCTTGTGCAGAGAAATGCTGCTTTCCATACTTCAGCGATACATCTCCCGTCAGGAAGAAGAGAAACTGAAGATTATCATCGACAAGCATGGCAAAGAAAAGGAGGTGACGGAAACTTCCGTAAAGATAATTTTCCCTCGTTATCATCAGCTGGATGTGGTGGAAAAGCTGGTGGCCGATACGTATTATGCGAATTGTGCCAGCAAGCATACCAACAGCGGGATGCAAAACTTTGATTTGGCCGCTGATGAACACATGAAATACATGTATCTGAAAAAGCCGCATGGAAACAATTATCTGATTCAGCACTCGGCGGGTTCGGGTAAGTCCAATTCAATTGCCTGGCTCACCTATCGTCTGGCAGGGCTTCAGAATGCCGATTTAAAGAATATGTTTAACAGTGTGTTTGTCATTACTGACAGACGTGTACTGAACAAGCAGCTTCAAAATACGATTCTTGGTTTCGACCATATAGACGGACAGATAGAGACCATTACAGATGCAGATAACTCGGAAAAGCTGGCAAGAATCATCAACGATGATAATACGAGAATTGTTATCACTACCCTACACCGTTTTCCGGTTATCTACAAGGAACTGACAAGTCGCAGTGGAAAACGGTATGCCATCATTGTAGACGAGGCTCATTCGTCACAGTCGGGCAAAAGCGCAGAAAAGCTGAAAGCAGCATTGGCCGATACGGATGACGCTTTGCGCGAGTATGCAGAAATAGAAGAGATTGAGGCTGAAGAACTGGAAAAGAAGAAGGATGCCCTTATGGAAGATTTGTTGGCACAGGGACAGCACAACAATCTGTACTTCTATGCATTTACGGCAACTCCAAAGCCAAAGACGCTGCAGACTTTCGGTGAACTGGCCGAGGAAGGTGAAAATCCGGAGGACAACAAATATGTGGCTTATCATAATTATTCCATGCTGCAGGCCATAGAAGAGGGATTCATCAAGGATGTGCTGAAATATTATACCACGTATGACACTACTTACGAAATTGCAAAGCGTATAGAGGCTGATCCTTCGTATCAGGAAACTCCTGCTACACGTGCTATCAAGGCTTTCCATGACAATCATCAGCATGTGATAGCGCAGAAAACGGCTATCATTGTGGAGAAATTCAGGGAGGTGACACTCAATGCCATGCTTGGAAAAGCAAAAGCTATGGTGGTATGTTCTTCGCGTGCTCATGCGGTACGATATTTCCTGGAAATTAAGAGGTATTGCCAGGAAAACAATATTACTGATGTAAATCCTATGGTAGCTTTCTCTGGTACGGTATCGTATGAGGGAGTGGAATATACCGAAACGAAGTTGAACTCTGCTGAAGGACGCAATATTTCTGAAGCAAAATTGCCGCTGTACTTTGCCTCAGACTTGTATAATATGCTGGTGGTGGCAGATAAGTATCAGACTGGATTTGATGAACCGAGACTACACACCATGTTCGTAGATAAAAAATTGAAGAACGTGAAAGCTGTACAGACTTTGTCACGTCTGAACAGATGGCATAAAGACAAGAAGGATACATACGTACTCGATTTCTGCAATAAGCCGGAGGATATAAAGAAATCGTTCGAACCTTTCTATAAAGGGACTGAACTGATAAATCCTGTAGATGTAAACTATGTGTATACTTTCAGAAAAGATATACAGATGTTCCAGCTATGGACTGAAGGTGACGAGCAAAAGTTCTTTGACCTGCTGCAGGACATCAGCAAGCAGAAGGACCGTCTGGGAGTTTTGTCGAATGCTCTCAAAAATACCATCGGTCGATACGAAGAACTTGATGAAGAAAAACGCTTTGAGGTAAGATCGAAAATCAAAAATTTCGTCCGTTTTTATTCCTATATGGCTCAGATAGCAAGAACTTTTGATAAGGACTTGTACAAAGCATACGTATATGCCGACTATCTGTACAGACTTCTGCCAAAGAATCCCAAAGAGAGGATTGACCTGAACAAACAGATTATGCTGGTAAACTCAAAGATATCGGAGGGAGAAACGGTTTCCATTCAGATGGAGGGAACAGTGAAGCCTCTTAAAGGTGAGAACCCGAAAGCTGGAAAGCCAAAGAATGACAATGAGGACCTGCTCAGTCGTATCATTGACAAGGTCAACATTATGTATCAGGGTCAGTTCTCTGAAGCTGACAGGGTGATAGTGGAATCTATTTATGATAAAATGGTTTCGACGGCAAAAAGGAAACTGACCAAACAGGCCAACAATACGGATGAAAAACAGTTTGAGGAAAGTATATTCCCTCAGATATTCGATGAGGTTGCCAGAGGCTGTTATGTAGAGCAGATGGATTCTTTTGCCAAGCTTTTTGAGAACAGCGATTTTTACAGAAATGTAATGACACAGATGGCCAAGGTAATGTACGAGAACTACAAAAAGAAGGAAGATGAACTGCCGTTTATCCCTGCATTGTTCAAAGAAAGATTCCTGACAGATTTGAAAGCTGAGTTCTCAGATCTTGCTCCGTATTTGCCGGATTTATCTCTTGCTGCTGACTGCTTTATAAAGACATTAAATGCAAAATCTGTAGCTACAATAGATGGAGCCAACGAACTTTTATTAGACTCGTTTAACCGGATTTATTGTCTGGAAAATATGAAACTGGTAGACAAACGCAGGCTTTTTAATACAATCGTCACTAAATATGAGGTCTTCCTGAAGAAGGTGTATTATTTGTTACATCAGAAGGAAATGGTCAATACTAAGAATGAAAGCAGTATGCCTACCTTTATATGTCTTTCAGTTGTTTGAGAGGATTGAAGTACAATCAAGATGAGAGATACCAGAAGTTCTATACTTATCTGGAGCTTGTCAAACAGTGGAGAAACAACGAATCACATACCGCTCCAGATGCTTCTCTGCAGGAGCTGAGCTCTGCCGTTCATGTGGTATCGACTATGTATCTATGGATTATCCTGCACCATGTGGAGGAGTTGAATCGAGTAATCAATGAATAAGTTTCGAAACCGCCATTTCCGAAATGGCGGTTTCGCTATATATAGGAAACACTTTCCACAATTCGGGTATAAACATCTGTAAATGGTATACATTCTCCCCATATTAATCGGTTAACTTTGCCATTGAAAAAGAAGAAAAACCAATAACTCATACCATTATGAAAATACAAATGGTCCTTGCGCTTGCCGCATGGGTAATAAACAGTACAACTATTATGGCACAGGAAACGATTAAACAGACGGCTGGACGCGATCAGCTGGGAGATTTTGCTCCTAAATTCGCGGAACTTAATGATGATGTACTTTTCGGTGAGGTGTGGAGTCGTACCGACAAACTCGGTCTGCGCGACCGGAGTCTGGTTACCATCACTTCACTTATCAGTCAGGGTATTACCGACAGTTCACTGACTTATCACTTGCAGACTGCCAAGCAGAACGGCATCACCCGTACGGAAATCTCGGAAATCATTACGCATATTTCTTTCTATGCCGGATGGCCGAAAGCATGGGCCGCTTTCCGTCAGGCTAAGGAAGTTTGGGCGGAAGATGTAACCGGAGAAGAGGCAAAGGCAGCTTTCCAGCGCGAAATGATTTTCCCAATCGGAGAACCGAATACCGCATTTGCACAATACTTTATCGGTCAGAGTTACCTGGCTCCGGTTTCGAAGGAACAGGTGCCGGTATTCAATGTGACCTTTGAACCGGGATGCCGCAACAACTGGCATATTCACCGGGCGACTAAAGGCGGCGGACAGATGCTTATTGGAGTGGCTGGCCGTGGATGGTATCAGGAAGAAGGCAAACCTGCCGTGCAGATTCTGCCGGGCACGGTGATTCATATTCCTGCCGGCGTGAAACACTGGCACGGGGCAGCAGCCGACAGCTGGTTTGCACACCTGGCATTCGAAGTGGAAGGAGAAAACACTTCGAACGAATGGCTGGAACCTGTCTCAGACGAAGAATATAGTAAACTGCAATAATCTATCCAGCGTCATCGGCCTTTCGGCTTTGTCGGGGCCGATGACCTTTCACTCTTCCCTTTTCTGTCACCTACATTTTTATTTATGAAGAGAATCTTGTTATTCCCGCTTTTGTTTTTTGCCGGCATGACCCTGTTTGCCTGCAATCCTTCGGACGATACCCCGTCTGCACCTGAAACGAACACCCCCGGACAGCCGGGGAATGCTGGAGACAGTGAAACCAATGAACATCCTGAAAACGATGAAAATGAAGATACTCCTATGGAAAATAATACACTTAAACTGACCGTGAACGGTCGCTCTTTTACAGCTACATTAGTTAAGAATTCATCTACAGAGGCGCTGATGAAACAATTGGCGCAAGGAAGTGTAGACATCCGTATGGATGATTACGGAGATATGGAAAAGGTAGGCTCTTTAGGCTTTTCCTTGCCAAGAAATGACCGGCAGACAACCACAGCTCCCGGCGACCTGATTCTGTATCAGGGCAATTCGTTTGTTATTTATTACGATACGAATTCATGGAACTTTACCCGCTTAGGAAAGGTGGATGGCGTGTCCAGCCGCAATGAGATGCTGGATTTGCTGGGTGGCAAAGGAGAAGTTACCGTAACCCTCTCGGTAGCAGAATAAAAAACTTGATAAAAAGAATTAGAATAAGGTTTTGCTCAGGGGCAATTATATTGGCTCTGAGCAATTTGTTTTTTAATAGGATTTTTTACTTTTGCATCCTTTTACATGCATACATTTAATTGACGACTTGAATGAAAAAACGAACGATACCTGTTTTGCTGCTCGGCCTGGCCTGCCATGCAGGAATGGCCCAGAAACCACAACGAGATACACT
>SAMEA3387511__coassemble_2798_pt1 | contig 8012 bp, 7 predicted proteins | sample SAMEA3387511__metabat2_low_PE_022 | metagenome-assembled genome bin SAMEA3387511 (sample SAMEA3387511) | Felis catus | biome: Faeces | place: United Kingdom | collected 2012
GCCTTATTCATGTGACAAATATATATATTCTACATAGAATAAACAACAAATTCGCAATTTATTTTTACAATACATTGCAATTTGATAAAAATAAAAGAGGCATCAAAAAGAGATTTTTTGTCTTTTTGACGCCTCTTACAGAGATTCAAAAGCTTAATCAAGCTTAAGAACCGCTAAAAATGCCTTTTGAGGAACTTCTACCGTACCAATTTGCTTCATACGTTTTTTCCCTTTTTTCTGCTTTTCCAAGAGCTTACGCTTACGGCTTACGTCACCTCCATAACATTTGGCCGTCACATCCTTACGGACTGCCTTAATGGTTTCACGCGCAATAATCTTTGCACCGATAGCCGCCTGAATCGCAATTTCAAACTGCTGACGAGGTATCAATTCCTTCAGTTTCTCACACATTCGGCGTCCTAAATCATACGCATTATCAAAGTGAGTCAACGTAGATAAGGCATCAACCGATTCTCCGTTCAACAGAATATCCAGCTTCACCAATTTAGATGGACGGAAACCTGACTGATGATAGTCAAAAGAAGCATATCCCTTGGAAATACTCTTCAACTTATCATAGAAATCTATCACAATTTCACCCAAAGGCATCTTGTAATGCAATTCTACACGATTACCTGAAATATAATCCTGCTTCACCAGTTCTCCGCGCTTACCCAGACACAACGTCATAATCGGACCGATATAGTCTGTTGCCGTAATAATGGAAGCATCAATATAAGGTTCTTCAATATGATCAATCAGTGTAGGATCGGGCATTCCTCCCGGGTTATGCACTTCCTGCACTCCTCCCTGCTTATCGTAAATCATATACGATACGTTAGGAACAGTGGTAATCACATTCATATCAAACTCACGATCCAGTCGTTCCTGCACAATTTCCATATGAAGCAATCCCAAGAATCCGCAACGGAATCCGAAGCCCAGCGCCAAAGAAGATTCCGGCTGAAAAGTCAGAGACGCATCGTTCAGCTGAAGTTTTTCCAAAGAAGCACGCAAATTTTCGTAATCTTCCGCTTCAATCGGGTAAACTCCGGCAAAGACCATCGGTTTTACTTCCTCAAATCCATCAATTGCCTTATCACACGGGCGACTGATATGTGTAATGGTATCTCCTACCTTCACCTCTTTAGAAGTCTTGATACCGGAAATAATGTATCCTACATCTCCCGTACGCAACTCTTTCCGAGGAACCATATCCATTTTCAATACACCTACTTCGTCAGCATCGTATTCTTTTCCTGTATTGAAGAATTTCACCTTGTCACCTGTACGAATCACTCCGTTTACTACCTTAAAATATGCAATGATACCACGGAATGAATTGAATACAGAATCGAAAATTAAAGCCTGCAGCGGTGCATTCTCATCACCAACTGGAGCTGGGATACGTTCTACTACCGCCTGAAGAATATCCTCTACTCCCATACCGGTCTTTCCCGATGCACGAATAATATCTTCACGCTTGCAGCCTAACAAATCAATAATTTCATCCTCCACCTCTTCCGGCATCGCACTAGCCATATCACACTTGTTCATCACCGGAATAATCTCCAGGTCATGTTCCAACGCCATATACAAGTTCGAAATAGTCTGCGCCTGCACACCTTGAGAAGCGTCGACGACCAACAATGCTCCTTCACAAGCTGCAATGGAACGAGACACTTCGTATGAAAAGTCCACGTGTCCCGGAGTGTCAATCAGGTTCAGAATGTATTTTTCACCTTTATAAGTATACTCCATCTGAATGGCATGGCTCTTGATTGTGATTCCACGTTCACGTTCCAGGTCCATATCGTCCAACATCTGTCCCTCTGTAACCTTAATTGTCTGCGTATATTCCAGCAAACGGTCAGCCAGTGTAGACTTACCGTGGTCAATGTGTGCAATGATGCAAAAATTTCGGATATTCTTCATATATAATATTACAACTTATCAAAATTATTGGGCAAAGATACGCAAAAAATGAGATTTTTATGTATGTTTGCCATTGAAACTAATCATAAAACATAAATAACACGTATGAAAAAAACATGGATTATTGTTATCGCAGTAGTAGCTGTTCTTGTGATTTACTGCGTCAGTTCGTATAATTCTTTAGTCACTCAGGAAGAAACCGTAGGCACTGCATGGAGCAACGTAGAAAACCAATATCAGAGACGCTCTGACCTGATTCCTAATCTGGTCAATACCGTTAAGGGATATGCCGCACACGAAAAAGAAACATTCGATGCGGTGGTATCAGCCAGAGCAAAAGCTACTCAGATGACCATCGACATCGAAGACCTGACTCCTGAAAAAATTGAAGCCTACCAGAAAGCACAAGGAGCTGTGGGCAGTGCATTGAGCCGACTGTTGGCTGTGACAGAAAACTATCCGGAGTTGAAAGCCAATGAAAACTTTAAGGAACTGCAGGCACAGTTGGAAGGAACTGAGAACCGTATCAGCGTAGAACGTCGTAAATTCAACGAAACTGCACGCGAATACAATACCAGCATCCGCCGTTTCCCGAAAAATATCGTCGCAAGCATGTTCGGTTTTGAAAAGCGTCCTTATTTCGAAGCTGAAGAAGGCAGCGAAAAGGCACCTGAAGTGAAGTTCTAACCTACCCTCTTCACAATGAAACGAACATCTTTATTCGGAATACTCTTTTTACTGGCAACTGCCTTCAGCACTTTGCGAGCTGAAGGATACAAAGTAGAAGAGGTTCCCATGGTACACCTGCAAGACCGGACACGGTATGCCAGCAATCCTGACGGAATTCTTAGTGAAGCGGCTGTAGCTGTAATGGATACCACCCTCTTTGCTTTGGAACAGAAAACCGGCATCCAGACCGTGGTCGTAGCCGTACGGCAAATAAAAGGCGGTGATTGTTTCGACTTTGCCTACCAACTGGGAGAGAAAAACGGAGTAGGCCAGAAAGGTAAAGACAACGGACTGGTCATTCTGCTGGTCACAGAAGAAAGATGTATCCAGTTTGCTACCGGATATGGACTGGAAGGTATTCTTCCCGATGCCATCTGTAAACGCATCCAAACCCGTTACATGAATCCCTATTTAAGTAAAGGTGACTGGGATTCCGGTATGGTAGCCGGTATTCAGGCCGTACGACAAGTACTGGATAAAAGTTCCGGAGCTCCCACTCCTCCCGAAGGTGAATCAGACGGACTGCTAATTTTTATCATCCTGGGATGCTGCTTTATCCTTGTACCTGCCTTATTATGGTATTCCGCACGCCAACGAAACAAATGTCCGAATTGCCATAAGCATACCTTACAACAGGTTTCAGTTCGTACCATTTCACGCGTAGGCAGCGTACGTACCGAAGAAATCACCTATCTGTGCAGCAATTGCGGACACGTACGTCACACTCACCGAAAAGTCGATGACGACGAATTCCATCACCGGGGAGGCAACGGAGGTCCCTTCTTAGGCGGTCCGTTCTTTGGAGGTGGTTTCGGAAGAGGTGGAGGCGGCTTCAGCGGCGGCAGTTTTGGAGGAGGAAGCTTCGGAGGCGGTGGCGCCGGAAGCAGATTCTAATCACAATCAATTATACTATACAACGATGTACAATAACACTTTTGGAAATATCTTCCGTCTCACCAGTTTCGGTGAATCACACGGAAAAGCTATAGGCGGAGTTATCGACGGATTTCCGGCAGGTATCGCCATCGACATGGATTTTATTCAACAGGAACTGGACCGACGCCGTCCCGGACAATCGGCCATCACCACAGCCCGAAAAGAGGCTGACCAGGTAGAATTTCTTTCCGGAATATATGAAGGGGTATCTACCGGATGTTCCATCGGATTTGTGGTATGGAATACCAACCAGCATTCCAACGATTATAACAACATGAAAGACGTATTCCGTCCTTCTCATGCCGACTTTACCTATACACAAAAATACGGTATACGCGACCACCGGGGAGGAGGACGTTCTTCAGCCCGTGAAACCATCGCCCGTGTAGTAGCCGGTACCCTTGCCAAACTGGCATTGCGACAGCTCGGCGTTCGCATCACGGCCTTCACTTCGCAGGTAGGAGAATTCAAGTTGGATAAAGACTATACCGCATACGATTTGAGTACCATTGAAGACAATCCGGTACGCTGTCCGGATCAAGAACTTGCCAAGCAGATGGCTGACTATATTTACCAGACAAAAGGAGAAGGCGATACCATCGGTGGTGTCATCAGCTGTGTCATACAAGGATGCCCTATCGGATTGGGCCAGCCGGTTTTCGGCAAGCTTCATGCCGCCTTGGGCAATGCCATGCTTAGCATCAACGCTGTCAAAGGCTTTGAATATGGACAAGGTTTCAGTCACATGGAGATGAAAGGCAGCCAGCAAAACGATATATTCTATCGTAACGGAGAGAAAATAGCCTTCCGCACCAACCGCTCAGGAGGTATTCAGGGAGGTATCAGCAACGGCCAGGATATTTATTTCCGCGTAGCCTTCAAGCCGGTAGCTACGGTATTGATGGAACAGCCTACAGTCGACATCTATGGCAACGAAACTATTCTGAAAGCCCGCGGACGTCACGACCCTTGTGTGTTACCTCGCGCAGTCCCCATTGTGGAAGCTATGGCAGCTATGACGATACTCGATTATTATCTGCTTAATAAAACTACACATCTGTAAATAAAAATACCATGGAAATCAAACAATACATCCAAGAAAATGAAGAACGGTTCCTGAACGAACTGTTCAGCCTTATCCGCATTCCCAGCATCAGTGCACTTCCTGCGCATAAGGACGACATGCTGGCCTGCGCGGAACGCTGGCGTCAGCTACTGCTCGAAGCAGGAGCCGATGAAGCGATGGTCATGCCCTCAGAAGGACATCCGTTAGTCTATGCCGAAAAGCGTGTCAGCCCCGATGCTCCGACCGTACTGGTCTATGCACATTATGACGTCATGCCGGCCGAACCGTTGGAATTATGGAAAAGCCAGCCTTTCGAACCGGAAGTTCGTGACGGTCGTATCTGGGCACGCGGTGCCGACGATGATAAAGGACAGTCCATGATTCAAGTCAAGGCTTTTGAATACCTCGTACGTGAAGGGCTGCTCCGCCACAATGTGAAATTCATTTTTGAAGGAGAAGAAGAAATCGGTTCGCCCAGCCTGAATGCTTTTCTGAAAGCACACAAGGAACTGTTGAAAGCCGATGTGATCTTAGTGTCCGACACCAGCATGTTAGGGGCTGACCTGCCGTCCCTCACTACCGGACTAAGAGGACTGGCTTACTGGGAAATTGAAGTAACCGGCCCGAACCGTGACCTTCACTCCGGACATTTCGGTGGTGCAGTGGCCAATCCTATCAACGTGCTCTGCGATTTACTTTCAAAAGTCATCGACGCAGACGGACGTATTACCGTTCCTCATTTCTACGATGACGTAGAAGAAGTACCGGCTGCCGAGCGCGAAATGATTGCCCAGATTCCGTTCGACGAGAAAAAATACATGGAAGCCATCGGAGTGAAAGCCCTGAAAGGCGAAAAAGGCTATTCCACACTGGAACGCAACAGCTGCCGTCCGTCATTCAATGTATGCGGCATCTGGGGAGGATATACAGGCGAAGGTTCCAAGACCGTATTGCCTTCTAAAGCCTACGCCAAAGTTTCCAGCCGTCTGGTCCCTCACCAGCAGCATGAAAAAATCTCCCAGCTGTTTGTAGACTATCTCACACAGCAGGCACCCGACTATGTACAAGTGAAAGTCACTCCTCTGCATGGAGGTGAAGGCTATGTGTGCCCGATTGCCCATCCGGCTTATCAAGCTGCAGAAAAAGGATTTGAAAAAGCTTTCGGCAAAAAGCCACTGGCTGTACGTCGTGGAGGAAGTATTCCTATCATCAGCGATTTCGAACAGATTCTGGGTATTAAAACCATTCTGATGGGATTCGGACTGGAAAGCGATGCCATCCACTCCCCGAATGAGAACTTCTCACTTGATATTTTCAGAAAAGGAATAGAAGCCGTAGTGGAATTCCACCAACAATATAAATAACACTGCACAAAGCACATTCCTAAAGGGCACTGCACAAGGAGAAACAAATACACTCACTCCTTGTACAGTGCTTTCATTCTTAATGCTTTCGATGCTTATCTCTTTTCGGTACGCAGCAAATAAAGCCACGTGTTATCTTCCCACGCACCGTCTTCCTGAATAATCTGGAAAAATAGTTCCATTTCTTCTACCTCTTCCTCCGGAAGCCCTTCTGCTCCCTTAGATCTGATATAGCGCGAGACAGCTCTTTGACGATACGGACTGGCAATATTCAGATACAATGAGCCGGAGTTATCCCCCCTTGCAAAATACATAGGCAGGAAGTCTCTTCCGTCATTAAAGAAATCGGTGAAAAAAATTGAACATGGCAGCGGCTCCCCAATCAGTTCCGTTTCCACACAACGAGACTGTTCCTGCGTAAAAATCCAATTCATACGGTTCGGTATCATACTGGAAATATCATATTGCAGCGTAGCAATCTGCACAAAGTTCTCTTCTCCCACTTCTCTCACAAACACATCCAGCGTAGCGTCCGCATGAAATATCACCCGCATCATCTCCGTACGTTGAGCCACCCTCTGCCCCATTTTGCGCAGCACATCTTTCACCAAATCCGTTTTTTTCCATACTTGTCCGTTCCATTCCACTTCTCCCGGACCACCAACTATTAACGACAGACAGTCCTCTCCAAAATGAAAATCATAAGGCGTGTCCAGTTCGATACAGGATTCGTTCATCTGATACCGGCAGGTGATGGACAATTTTTTCTCCTCTTCCTGTGGCATGAAATACCCTTCCACCTCCAGATCATAAGGCTTTCCGGAAGACTTTCCGGAAAAAACAATTTCAGACACTCCAGGAACTACATCCACCGCCAGTTTAATGTCATCCGGAAGTAAGGATGAAATCGTCAGCTGTAGTTTGGTCGTATCCGATTCTATCGCATCAAATTCCACTACGGGATATGCCCATGCATCTTTCACTCCCAATGCTTTCCCGTTCCATTGGAAATCAAAAGCCGAGCCAGAAAAACGAATCTCACACATTTCACTCTCCGGGTTCAGTAGCGGCAATGCCTCTTCATTTTTACAGGAAAAGAAAAGTAATAGTATCCCAACGGACAAACATTTCAAAACCGTTCTCATATTCTTTCAATTAAAAGTTAACAAAATCAGTTCTCAATGGGAACAAATGGATATACATTGTAATACCAGTCACCAGAATTATAATAATCCCATCGGAACCTAGGGACAAAAGTATGGCTTGACACAATCGTATTTTCCCTACCATTATTTTCCACTTTCATTTCAACAGTTACCACTAATATATAACGTGACATAAAAGTCAAATGAGGAACCGCTCCTTGTTCTCCTTCTGGAGTATTAGGTAAATAAATTTCAAAAGGCGCCTTATCTCCCCAATTCCATAGTTCCTCTCCATTCTTATCTTTCAAAACGACTCCAGTATAAATATAAAAAGGTGGTCTATATACCTCGTCATATAACAACTCCGAAGAAACAGGTCTTCGCTCATTATGCACACCACTGGTACCTTCATTTAATGCATCATATAAAACAGTATGACTCGTTTCATAAATTTCGCCTTTAACAGTATAACTTTTTACCGACGACAACATTTCCGGATTCAGGTTTAAACAGTCATCCAAATCCGAAGCATAAAACTCTGGTCCCATGGACTGATATATCTGAACTGCTTCATCGTTATCCTGCTTGTAATGAGTAGCATAAGGAGAGAGTCTTAAACACGGATAATCAGACAAACTCCATACACCCAAACGACCGATTTTGTCTGGAGAAAGAGACAATGTGAAAGGGGGTATCAAACCTGTGGCAAGCGTTTCTATCTCTCCAGAAAGAGTTACCTTTCCATTCGTCTGCAACATAACGGTCTGTACGGTATTTTTTTCCGTAAGCTTCCAAAATTGGCGTATTGACTAGCATGTCTCTTTCGCATACCTTCGT
>SAMEA3387511__coassemble_3165_pt1 | contig 6642 bp, 5 predicted proteins | sample SAMEA3387511__metabat2_low_PE_022 | metagenome-assembled genome bin SAMEA3387511 (sample SAMEA3387511) | Felis catus | biome: Faeces | place: United Kingdom | collected 2012
GGTAATGACACGCGACGGAATGCCCTGTCGATGGGCATTCCGTCGCGTGTCATTACCTGTATGCCGAAGACGTATATCAACGACTGCCACGTCATCAACGCCGTCTATTCGTCCACTCTCGGCAAATGGCTCTGGATAGACCCTACGAACAATGCTTGGGTGACAGACGAACAAGGCAACCTGCTGAGTGTAGAGGAAGTGCGTGCACGCCTCAGAAACGGCCAGCCAGTCCAGGTGAACGAAGATGCCAACTGGAACAATGAAAAGAAGACCACGACGGAAGACTATCTGTACGAATACATGGCCAAAAATCTGTTCTACTTGGAAAGCTGGACACGCTATGGGTTCAACACGGAAAGCGACCGGGAGAAGCTCATCAACTACATCTTCCTGCAACCTACTGGCTGCGACAGCGAGGAACGGAACCCGAGGAACTATTCCGTCAACGACGACCGATACTTCTGGCAGGCTCCTCAACAAGCGAAAACTGATTGATGAGAATGCAGAGGGAAAGACCACGAATAATGTAGATCGTGAAACCGGTATAACCATATAAACTTGTACAATCATTATAAAAATCACACTCTAATTACATTTTAAAGGACAGCCTCGCAAGAAGTTGTCCTTTATTTGTTATTCTGAAAAACTGTATATGTAGAAAAACAGACTACCGAAAATGTCTTTCTTCAAGAACTTATCAGCTCTTAAAATATAAAAAACACAAATTGTAGAGATACATGATTCCGATGTTATATTTAAAATACAATAAATCAGCTGCATACAGGTTTTATCAAGAACAAACCTGTAGAGACCGTTTTTCGCATACATGCAATATTTCTTTCTATATTTGCAATACAGAAACTACTATCAAAAAAAGTAGACAAACACACTTTGCAAATAATAAGAAAACAAGTATCGTATGCACACAATTGGAAAAGCGCTCCTGCTATTATGCAGCCTCACATCTGCCGGTGAAATTGCCGCACAGACCGTCAGTGGAAAATTAATCGACGAAAACAAACAACCTCTTCCTTATGCCAACGTAGTCCTTCTGGCACTCCCCGACTCGACCTTCGTCACGGGAACCGTCACAGCTGAAGACGGCACGTTCAGCCTGAATACCACCACACCGAATCAGCTTGTACGTATTTCTTCAATCGGATACAACACTGTATACAAACCCATCCAACCTGCCAACTTAGGGGTAATACAGCTGACATCAGACACACAACAGTTAGGAGAAGTCGTGGTAAAGGCCGATTTGCCCAAGATGCAGCTCAAAGGTGATGCCATGATTACCACTGTTACGGGTAGTGTACTCGAAAAGGCTGGAACAGGTGAAGATTTATTGAACAAGATTCCGGGCGTTTCTGCGGAAGATGAAGAAGTAAACGTATTTGGCTCGGGCACTGCCGAGATTTACATCAACGGACGCAAGGTACGCGACAATTCGGAAATTGACCAGTTATCGTCCGAACAAATCAAGCGCGTGGAGGTTGTGAAGAATCCCGGAGCAAGATACGATGCTTCCGTGAAAGCCGTCATTCGCATCATTACAAAGAAAGCAGCAGGCGAAGGATTCGGATTTAATAACCGTTTTGTAACCCGCCACCGAAGAACGTATGGCTGGACTACTTTTGACCAGTTTAATTTCAATTACCGAAAAGGAGGTTTCGACCTGTCGGGAACATTGTTCGGAGGTAGATTCCGCAACGGAAATAACCAGCAGATTGGCATGAAGACTTATCTCGACAAACTGTGGGAACAAAAAATGGATGCTTCTTACGGAAAGAACTCCAATAGTAATGTCCAAGGCATCCTTTCACTAAACTACCAGTTCAATGAGAAACACTCCATGGGTGTACGCTACGATATGGACAAATACTTCAACTCTTCAGGCGACTGGCGTTACACAGCCAATATCTATGCTGACCAAGAACTGTACGAAAACAATGCAAGTACAATGATTGGTGAAGACCCTTCTACAAGACACAGCCTGAACTATTACTATAACGGACAGATAGGCGACTGGAACATTGATTTCAATGCCGACGGTTTGTGGAACGTAAAAGAAGAAAGCCAGCACACAAGAGAAATCACCAATGGAGAAACGGAGAACAATGTCAATACCTTCAACAAAAACAACGGAACACTGTATGCCACAAAACTGATTGTGTCGTATCCTTTATGGAAAGGTAATCTGTCATTCGGCGGTGAGTATTCGCATACTAGCAGAACAAACCTCTATCACAACCAAGAAGGCATCCTCGACAATGATGACAGTAAAATAAAAGAAGGTTCCACTGCGGCTTTCATGGACTACTCACACTCGTTCGGCAAGGTAGATGTGCAAGCCGGAGTGAGATACGAGAACGTGAAGTTCGACTACTATGAGCAAGGAAAACACATCGACGAACAAAGCCGCACGTTCAACAATGTATTTCCTTCTGTCAACATAAACTTTTCCATAGGAAAAACACAAATTCAGCTGAGCTATAGCGGTGGTATCACGCGTCCTTCATACGATATGTTGAGAGGAAACATATATTACGGCAACAGATATACCTACCAAACGGGAAATCCATTTCTCAAACCTATCATCAATCAGGACCTTATATTTTCCGCATCCTATAAATGGGTGAATTTCAGCTTTACTTATAACCGTACGAAAGACGATATTATTCAGGTTTGCGAACCTTATTCGGAAGCTGATCCTACCATATCCTTGCTAAAAACCGTCAATACGGAACCCTACAACAATATCATATCAGCTATCACCTTATCGCCTACTATCAGCTGGTGGAGTCCGCAGCTTACCGCACAGGTCTTTAAGCAGTGGCTTCATGCAGAAGGACCGGACGGCAAACTCACACTGAGTAAACCAAGGACAATCATTGTGTGGCGTAACAGTTTCACTCTTCCGGCAGGATTCCTATTTGATGTAGATGGCACTTATTACACCAAAGGACATTCACAGAACATGTACATGGGTATTAACTCTCTGGATGTGTCTATGGGGCTCTATAAGAGTTTCTTCAAAGAAAGATTGAGTTTCCAACTTCAAGTCACCAATCTGTTGGAAAAAGATGATGTGGACTGCACTATTTATAGCGGCATCAAAACCACTACAGATTATATCACCAATTTCAGAAGAATCTCACTGACCATGCGCTACAAGTTCAACGCTACCAAGAGTAAGTACAAGGGTACCGGAGCCGGAGAAAGCCAGAAAAACCGTATGTAACAAGAAATCGTTATATTTGTAGGACGAAAAAGTGATATCACCTTATCAACAGCCACATGAAACACAAAATAAAACCCATTCTCTATATAGCAGGCATCTTGCTGCTGTTTGCTACTTGCACAAGGCAACCGCACGCAAGTGCTCTGCTACAACAAACGGACTCTTTGCTGCATCATCACCAACCAGATTCTGCCTTGCAACTTCTGTTTAATATCAAGGATGAAACGTCTCTTCCGGAAGCAGAACGGATGAAACTGGTATGGAACAAGGCGATGGCCCACTACCAGCTGGAAATGTCTTTGTTAGAAGATTCCCTGCTCTATCAGGCTATTGCCTACTACCGCCAACAGCCAACAGATACCGCACGACTACTGGATACATACCTGCTCGAAGGCATGTACCTGAGGTGGAAAGAAGCAAACGATGAGGCCATCACAGTGTTCGACAAAGGCATTGCCCTGGCCATCTCCCGAAAAGACCCCACCAACATGTTAGTGCTGCAGCGCAAGAAACTGGAAGTGCTATACAAGCAAAGCCGTTTCTTAGAATGTAAAGCGATGATTGAAGACATGCTTCGCATTGCCCACAAGCTACCGGTGAAGGAGCATTACCAGATGGTATATTCACTGGCCCTCGTATCGCAGTTGGAAGGAGATACATCGAACATTGATTGTCCGGAGAAAGGGTTTCAACTGGCATTAGAAGCCGGTGATACCTTGTTCGCCCATCATATTCTGCGAAACCATGGCTGTATGCTGGTAGGAGCACACAGATACAGGGAAGCCATCGCCCAATTCCAACGGCTTATCCGTCTCAACCCAGATTTTCTGCCGTATGCTGTCCAGTTAAGCCTGGCAGAGATTTATATAAACTTAGGAAAGAATGATTCGGCGTTCTATTATTTGGATAAAGCTGCCCAAAGCATGGACAAAGAGCAAAAGCAGAAAAAAGACCAAATCATGTTATCATTCAAATCCTTATATTATCAGATGCAGTCCGCATTAAATGAAAGAATGGGCCTTCCATATAGCGGACAGGTATTCAGACGGTATTGCGACTCCATCACAGAAGACCTCAAAGACAAGCACAACACGGCATTGCGACAGCAGGAAACCAGAGCCCAGCTGCAACAACGAAACTACGAACTCATCATCAACCGCCAGCAAATGGAACTCCGCATTGCGGTAATTGTATCCTTGCTGTTAGGAGTGATTCTGGCACTTATCGTCCTCTACCAGCAGAACCTGAAGAAGAAGGAACGCACCATTCACCGCCTTTCCAGCGAACTGCAAAAATACAGTAAGCAGTTAAAGGACAACGAGGTATTAATGGCACAAAACAATGAAAGTATCCAGGAACTGCAAATGCAACTCTCTACCCAGAAAGCCAGTGAACAGGAAGCACAATTGTCGCTCATCAAGCAACTGGAAGAACAGAACCGGCAACTGAATCTTGCCAACCAAAATCTGCAACACCAAATTGAAGCGCACTGGAAACAATTGAAAAGCGCACCGCTCAAAACTCCACATCTTCAGGAACTCACCACCGAAATGCTGCGACTCAAAGAAAGAGAAGAGGCACTGACCGGACAACTGATTTCTACCCATCCGTTAGTGGCTGAACTTCGGAGCAAACCGCGCTTTCTGCAACCCGAGGATTTTGTCCGGATTGCTACCTTGGTCAACGAAATCTATCCACATTTTACCGAACGGCTTACGGATACTTTCCCCAACCTGACCGAACTGGACCAGCAGCTCTGCATCCTCATCAAATTAGGCTTCAGTGTGTCGCAAATAGCTGTATTCATGGCGGTATCCCCCAGCTCCGTATCGCAGCAAAAATCAAGGATGAAGAAACGCATCCTGCAACAAAAAACGGATAGCTTTACCGAAGGAGAAACGCTGGATTTATGGCTTCACAGATTCTAAAAAAGGCCCTCTGTATATATACACACAAAAAGAAAACAACATAAAACACTAACTTTCAGTAATTTACAAAACAAAGGATGTATATATGGATTTATTTTAAAGTAAATAAGAATGCGCTAACTTTGCCAAAAGTATAATTATAGCGTGAAAAAATAAACCCCAGAGAAAAGATGAATCGTTTGAAAAAGACATACGAAAAACGAAATGCGACCCAGCCAAAAATGAATCACAAAAGCCATATCCAGCACATTCAGACGCTGACCAATGAAATGGAACAATTGAGGGAAAGGGAACACAGACTGGCCGAACGACTCATCTCTGAACAGCCGCTCATTAACGAATTGCGCCACAGCCCGCGCTTCATTAAAGAAACAGACAAAAGTTGCCTGGCTGCTTTGGTAGACGACGTGTACAATAACTTCACTTCACGTCTCACCACCCGTTTCCCGAATCTGACGGAAATGGATATCCAATATTGTATTCTTATCAAACTTCATTTTACGGTATCGCAGATTGCCGTACTTTCGGCCATCTCTCCTACTTCAGTCTACCAGCAGAAATCACGGATGAAGAAACGCATTCAAACACTGGAGCCCGAGCTCTTCACGGATGGGGAAACACTGGACGAGTGGCTGAACGAATGGTAAAAGGAGGTTTTTCACGCTATATCCCCTCCTTCTGAAAGATTTGTGTTATCTTTGAGCAGATAAAATCTGTAATCTTTCATACAGCTTATTATTATGATACAACAAACAACTTTCACACTCCGAGCACGCACGCGTGGCTTTCACCTCGTGACCGACGAGGTTCTCAGTCACTTGCCCGCCTTACCCAAGACCGGACTGCTCAATCTTTTTATCCAGCATACCAGCGCCGGACTGTCAGTCAACGAAAACTGCGACCCTGACGTACGTAGCGACATGGAAAAGATATTCAACAACCTGGTGCGCGAACGCGAATCCTGGTATGACCATACCTTGGAAGGCTGGGACGACATGCCTGCCCATGCCAAATCCTCACTGGTGGGCGCCAGCCTGTCTATCCCCATCACCGACGGGCGACTGAACTTAGGCACCTGGCAGGGAATCTACCTCTGTGAATTCCGCAACCATGGAGGAGGACGACGCATCGTAGCTACCATCCTCGGAGAATAACTCAAGGAACAGGCTGTGGCGTGGAGAGGCTGAGACTGTCAGCGAAACATTTTCCGGCTTCTCCAGTCAACACCACACGCGACAAATCGACTTCTTCTGCAGCCGCTTCCGAAATTACTCCCTTGGCCGCCATTCTGCGGGCTACCAGCCGGAAGTGTCCTTCCTGATTTTCTTTCAATCGTCCATTAGCTTCGAACGAACTGCGATAATGCTTCGGCTTTGGGATAATAGAAGCCAAATAAATGCATTCTTCCAACGTCAATTGCGACGGACGCTTGCCAAAATAAAACTCTGATGCCTCTAACAGTCCATACAC
>SAMEA3387511__coassemble_3460_pt1 | contig 5843 bp, 5 predicted proteins | sample SAMEA3387511__metabat2_low_PE_022 | metagenome-assembled genome bin SAMEA3387511 (sample SAMEA3387511) | Felis catus | biome: Faeces | place: United Kingdom | collected 2012
GCTTCGTCACGCCGATGGTACTGCGCAAGTGGGAGAGTAGGTAGTCGCCGTTTTAACAGAAGCCTTGAGGCAGAAACGCTTCAGGGCTTTTTTGTGTCTGTACGCCTGCGTCCTTTTCCGTAGCAGGCCGCTTCTTCTTTTTGCTGCCGGATTCTTTCTTTCCTTCCTTTTTTCCCTTGCCGTCACCCGGACGGCCTTCAGAAATGCGCCTGGAGACGTTTTCTCCACAAAGGAGAGTCATTCTTCACCGGAACTTTCAGATGCGCTTAAAACGTACGAAAATCAGTCTGAGAGAGGGGTATACTTTAGAATGTTGTGTTTAGTAGGATTTTCAGAGAAGAACATAAAAAAGCCGGAGTATTTACCCCGGCTTGTGAAAATATCAATTATAGATTTTATTTCTCTACGTTGTCCTTGCTTGGATGAGGATAGTCAATCGTGTAATGAAGCCCTCTGCTCTCTTTTCTTTCCATTGCCTGGCGAGTAATCAGGTAACCTACATTAATCATGTTACGGAGCTCGCAAATCTCTCTGGAAGCCTTTACACGTTTAAACAAGCGCTCTGTTTCTTCATAGAGAATATCCAGACGGTTCCATGCACGCACCAGACGGAGATTGCTTCGTACAATACCTACATACGATTCCATAATCTGATTAACTTCTTTCATACTTTGTGTAATCAGAATTCGTTCTTCGTTGCTGATAGTGCCTTCTGCATTCCATTCCGGAATATCTTCGTTGAAATCGTAACGGTCGAGTACACTGAGTGCGTGTTTAGCGGCAGAGTCCGCATAAACAATGGCTTCTATCAGTGAATTGGATGCAAGGCGGTTGCCTCCATGCAATCCAGTGCAAGAACATTCTCCTAAAGCATACAGGCGCTTGATGCTGGATTGTCCGTCCAAATCGACCTTGATACCTCCACACAAATAATGTGCAGCCGGCGCTACCGGGATATAGTCTTTCGTAATATCAATTCCCAGGCTCAGGCACTTTTTATAAATATTGGGGAAATGTTTCTTTGTTTCTTCCGGATCTTTATGCGTTACATCCAGGTATACATGGTCTTCACCACGTTGTTTCATTTCATTGTCTATGGCACGTGCTACGATGTCACGAGGAGCCAGTGAAAGGCGCGGGTCGTATTTCTGCATGAATTCTTCACTCGACAAGTTTCTCAGTACACCTCCATAACCTCGCATAGCTTCTGTGATAAGGAAGCTGGGACGGTCGCCCGGATGATACAAGGCAGTAGGGTGGAATTGTATAAACTCCATGTCCTTGACAACTCCTTTGGCACGATATACCATGGCAATACCGTCGCCTGTAGCAACCAATGGATTGGTGGTGTGGGTATAAACCGCTTCACATCCTCCAGTGGCCATGACGGTGATTTTAGAAAGGAATGTATCCACCTCTCCTGTTTTTTCATTCAGCACGTAAGCACCGAAACATTTGATACCCGGCGTGTGACGCGTAACGATAATTCCCAAATGGTGCTGGGTGATGATTTCTACCGCATAGAAATTACTGAAGACGGTGATATTGGGATGGCGTTTTACTTCTTCTATCAGGCTGGTCTGTATTTCAGCACCAGTATTGTCTTTATGATGGAGAATACGGAATTCAGAATGTCCGCCTTCTTTGTGCAGGTCGAACTCTCCGTTGTCTTTCTTGTCAAAGTTTACTCCCCATTTAATTAGTTCTTCTATTTGAGAAGGCGCGTTGCAGATAACCTTTTCTACAGCGGCAGGATCGCTGATCCAGTCTCCTGCAACCATGGTATCGTGGATATGTTTTTCGAAATTATCCACCTTCAGGTTGGTTACTGAAGCGATGCCTCCCTGTGCATAGTAGGTATTCGCTTCTTCCAGTCCGGCCTTGCAGATCAGTGCAACCGAACCTTTATGCGCCACTTTCAGCGCAAAGCTCATTCCGGCAATTCCTGAACCGATAACGAGAAAATCGAATTTTCTTATCATAAGATTGGGTATTATAACGCAAAACTACAAAAAAGTCAGTTATATGATGCTCAAAAGCATTCTTTTTTGTGTGTCTCTGTAGATTGATTTTTAAAATACTTAAAGATGCGTTGGAGATGTTTTGTTTTCAAGCAGAATTTCTTATCTTCACGGGAAATTAAAACAAAAAATCAGACAATGAATCGTACTTTTCAATCAAAGGTTGGTTGGTGGTATTGGATAGTGATAGGAATAACTTCTGTGTTGTTATTCTTTTTTTTCTGGGAACATTATCTGCTGTGTACAATTCTGTGTGCAACTGTGGTGGTTTTTGAAATCGAAATGCTGGTTCATACGCAGTATGTAATTACAGGAAATGGATGGCTAAAAGTAGAGACCGGACGGTTTATCCCCAATGCTTCACTTGAAATAGATCAGATTCTTCGTATACGGAAAGTCCGTTCGATGACTTTCTGGCAACCTGCTTTGTCGTTCGAGCGGCTTGAAGTCGTTTTTAAAAAACATGGAAAGGTCCGTTCCATTTCTCTTTCCCCTAAGAATCAGGAAGATTTTATCCGTTGCCTGTTGAAAAAGAACGAGGCAATTCAATTTTATGATTGAGACAAATAATTAACTGATAAAAATACTATGGTACGTGAGTTTAAAATCCGCAGAACTCCTTTTAAAGTGTGGTTAGGAGTCATTATTGTGATTGTGGCCATTGTGCTGATGGCTTTGCATACAGAAAACTATTGGAATTTGATGCCGATTGTGCTTCCCGTTTTATTGTTGATTGATGAGCAGATGACGCGTATTCTGGTACAGGAAAACGGGGATATTTGGTTGAAAAGAGGTTTTAGTGGCAGTATCAAGGCGTATGGAGTAAAACGGATTGCATTGCGTAAGAAAGATTCGTTGCTGAAAGGAAGAATTACCATATATTATACGAAAGGGTTCATTAATTTTGACCCGGCCGATTTAAAAGGATTTGTGGCTTGTGCGAAAGAACGCAATCCTCATGCAGACTATCGTGAAGAATAATCATTTCTAAAATTTGGACGGATTATGAAGTATCAATTGGCTATAATTGGTGGTGGCCCGGCTGGATATACAGCTGCTGAGATGGCCGGAAAAGCAGGACTGAGTGTAGTTTTGTTTGAAAAGAACAACGTGGGCGGAGTTTGTCTGAATGAGGGATGTATTCCCACAAAGACCTTGCTGTATGCGGCGAAAGTACACGATACAGCTTTGCATGCATCAAAATACGGTGTTAATGTGAAAGAGGTTTCAGCCGATTTAGGAAAGATTATAGCCCGAAAAACGAAGGTGGTCAGAAAATTGGTACTGGGTATCAAGGCAAAACTCACGGCACAGAAGGTTACTTTGGTGCAAGGGGAAGCCTACATTCAGGATGCACATACTGTTCGTTGCGGTGAGGAGTTGTATGAATGTGAACAGATGATAGTATGTACAGGCAGTGCGACTTTTATTCCTCCGGTGGCAGGACTTGATTCGGTGAATTACTGGACACATCGAGACGCATTGGACAATAAAGAAATCCCTTCTTCTTTGGTAATTGTAGGAGGAGGAGTTATCGGTATGGAATTTGCTTCGTTTTTCCACAGCTTGGGAGTGAAAGTAACGGTTGTGGAAATGATGGATGAAATCTTAGGAGGAATGGACAAGGAATTGTCAGGCCTTTTACGGGCAGATTATGCCAAGAGAGGAGTGAAGTTCTTGCTGAATACGAAAGTAACCGGAGTTACACAGAAGGAAGACGGAATAGAAATAGAATATACCTGCGGAGAAGAAAAAAATACAGTTTGTGCCGAAAAACTGTTGATGAGCGTAGGACGCCGGCCGGTAATGAGCGGATTCGGATTGGAAAACCTGAATCTGGAACTTACGGCACGTGGAACGGTGAAAGTAGATGAACATCTGCAATCTTCCGTGCCGGGAGTATATGTGTGCGGTGATTTGAATGGAGTATCTTTGCTGGCTCATACGGCTGTGCGTGAAGCAGAGGTGGCAGTTCATCATATTTTAGGAAAAACAGACGCCATGAGCTATCGTGCCATACCGGGAGTTGTTTATACTAATCCGGAAATTGCTTCTGTAGGTTGTACGGAAGAAGCGCTTACACGCGAAGGCCGTGCCTATCGTGTAGTAAGCTTGCCTGCAGCCTATTCAGGCCGTTTTGTGGCTGAAAATGAAGGAGTGAATGGAGTCTGCAAAGTACTGGTAGGAGAAGATGAAGAAATTTTAGGAGTACATTTGCTGGGAAATCCGGCTTCTGAATTAATTATTCAGGCAGGAATGATGATAGAAGACAGACGTAAACTTTCAGACTGGAAAAAATATGTCTTTCCACATCCTACGGTAGGCGAAATCTTTCGCGAGTTATAAATTGAAGTGTTGAATGAAACGAATAAGCGGAGTATTATTTTTTTTATTTCTTTGGGCCGGTTTTCTTCATGCCCAGACGTTATTAACAAACGAGTTAAACGAGTTAATATCTTCCGACCCCTTGTTGAAAACCTCGGAAGTAGGTATTGTGGTTCATGATTTGACTGCAGGCAAGGAGCTTTATAGCTATCAGGCAGACAAGTTGTACCGGCCGGCTTCTATTGAAAAAGTGGTTACTGCGGTAACTGCTTTGGATGTATTAGGAAAGGATTTCCAGTTTCAGACTACACTTTCGTACGACGGTGTGGTGGAAAAAGGAATCTTGAAAGGAAACCTGTACGTAAAAGGAGGTTTTGACCCGGAGTTTATGGAGTTGGATATGGACTTTCTGGTCAGAGCCGTGAAAGAGGCAGGCATACAAGCTATTTCCGGGAAACTTGTGGGTGATGTTTCTTTGATGGATTCCATATACTGGGGAGAGGGCTGGTCATGGGATGATACTCCGGAAGCTTTCCAACCTTATCTTTCACCGCTTATGTTGAACAGGGGATGTGTGGATATTAAGGTATCTCCTGCTGCCAAAGGGAAGGCCGGAACCGTGGAAATTACTCCGGAATCAGATTATTATCAGTTGAACAATCGTTCTATAAGTCTGCACCCCGAAGCTGGAAAACTGAAAATAACGCGTGACTGGCTCACAAACGGCAATACGATAGATGTGTCCGGATGTGTTTCTTCTGTTCGTAAGCGTACGCTGAATCTGTATGATTCCAAGCGATTCTTTATGGATACGTTTTGTTATAAGCTTAACAAAGAAGGGCTGTCCGTATCGAAAGACAGTATTTTCTTTTTAACCGCTCCTGATAGTACACAATGGATTTACACTTGCCGCCGTCCGGTGGAGGAAGTGTTGAAGCGTGCCTTGAAAGAAAGTGACAATCTTTCTGCGGAGGCCTTGTTTCGTCAGTTAGGGCAAATGAACGGGAAATATACTTCACACATCTCTTTTGGGGACTGTCAGGTGGTAATAGGGAGATTTATGCGTAATGCTATTGGGCATGACCCCAAGGAGTATCGAATTGTGGATGGAAGTGGAGTTTCGTTGTATAATTATGTGTCTCCCCGTCTGATATTGGCTTATCTGAACTATGCTTATCGTCATCCGTCCGTGTTCCAGACTTTCTATGACTGCCTGCCCGTAGCAGGAGTTGATGGCACGCTTCAGGGAAGAATGCGTACGGGAAAAGCCTTCCGTAATGTAAGAGCAAAGACGGGAACTGTTACGGGAATCAGTTCATTGGCTGGTTATTTGACATCCGTGAACGGACACAAAATTTCTTTTGTTATCATTAATCAAAATGTATTGAAAGCTCGTCAGGCCCGTAAACTGCAGGATAAAATTTGTGAGTTATTGATACAGCCAATAATTCGTTAAAAATTCGCCACGCCTAAGCGGCTCTGGCAGTAAATAAAATG
>SAMEA3387511__coassemble_3835_pt1 | contig 5126 bp, 6 predicted proteins | sample SAMEA3387511__metabat2_low_PE_022 | metagenome-assembled genome bin SAMEA3387511 (sample SAMEA3387511) | Felis catus | biome: Faeces | place: United Kingdom | collected 2012
GTGGGTGGGGGAATTATGTGCCTTTATCTAAGCTTAAATGAAAGAGCCGTGAGTTACATCTTAATTCCTCTACTTTTCTTTTCTTCCTGTTGCGACAGTCTTGTTCCGTATCTAAGCCTGTGCCATTGCTCCCTGAACCAGTCGGCAATCGGCTTCCTGTTTATTGTCAGGCTCAGCCTGCTTTCATCGTCAGGGTCATTTTCCACCCTTAAAATATCATCCTTTATATCAAAGTTCCGTCTGTGCTGTTCTGAATAGATTTTACCGCTGCATTTCAAGGCTTCTTTCTTGACCAAAAGACTTTCTGTCATTTCTTTAGAGAATCCCAGCATGGCACAGAACTTTTCCATGCGCAGCATTTCCTTGAACATCGGAAACCACCTGAAAGCCTTGTCTATGATTCTGGCGAGCCGTGACAGTTCTTTTTCCTTCATGTCAAGTTCCTGTCTGTGCATTTCTCTGAGATTGTGTATCTGCGTATCATGCTGTTTCTGCATCTGCTGTATCTGTCTCTGCAATTTTTCAATACTGGTGTCCCGTTTTGAAACCTCGTCTTGCAGTTTTTCGTTGGCACGTTCCAGTTCTTTCAGTTTTCCGCTTCCGAAAAGAGAAGCAACTCCGCTTGTTATGGCTGTCGCTGCTGTGGTGGCTGTCTTCTTTAATTTGTCAGTGCGTATTTCTGATTTTACCTGTTTCAGTTCCTGCTCGGCAAGATTTATCTGTTCTTCTTTGTGCCGTTTGGCAGCATCCATGCGTTGCAGCTCGGCTTTCTGTTTCTCTATGATAAAATCGTTCCGTTCCAGATGCTCCTTACCCGTGACAGCCTTTGACTGTCCACGTTCCATCAGCAGAATGTCGGATGCCAAGGTCTGCATCTGGCTCTTTCCGGTTTCGTGGTTCATCCAGTCGAAAACGATATGGGCATGATAGTTCGGCTTGAACCATCTGTCCCCGACCTTGAAACTTTCCTTGTCTTCCGCTTCCGGCTGACCGTTCAGCCAATGCCCTTCGTCCTTGTGCAGGAAGATTTGCAGCGGTGTGATTCCCCACCGTCTTTGACACTCCTCACCGAATTTACGCACGTCTGCCAGTGTGGTGTTCGACCTGACAAGCAGCACTCCTTCACGTATGGGGGAGCATCCCGCAATCTTGACTGTCTTGCCGTTCTTGCCTTTGCGTTCCCGTTCCTTTTCCTGCATGGCACGTCCGGTCTTTTCCTTTACCATCTGTCGATATTGTCATAATGCGTCCGCAAATCCGGGCTGCCGAAGTTGGGATTTATTCACTGCTCGTTATCGGTGGAGAGTTCAGGAACTACATAGATTCTGGACTCTCCGATGTGGCGCATGTATTCGGCAGCCCTTCTGTTATGAGCCTCGCTCGATGCGATGTTGCAGGGCTTGATATGTATGCTTGATTTTGTTGCCATAAATACTTGTTTTTTGGTTTGTACTTTATTGTTTGCTTTTCCGCAGTTCGTAAACGTATGGGGGGCTTAGGGGTGCACCCATAAGCGGAGATTGCAAAGAGAGGGTCACTCTTTGCTCTGGGTTCTCAGGGGAGAAACGCCTTAAGTGGGTCATTAGGGTAAAGCCCTAATCCCCTCGGGAGAGCCCACAACTACGTAAGCGAAGCGTGTAGTTATAGTGGGCTATAACCGAAAGCCTCCCGGTTTATTGGGCGGTGTCTTCACTTTGATGGATTGAGCCTGTTTCTTTGCCGCTGCCTGTTTTTGCAGGTATTCGTTCAAATCCTTGCATCCGCCGTATATGTGTGAAACGTTACGTATATGTCTGGTATTGTTATATTCCTTTTTGATTTGCTGCAGGGCTTCCATTCCTGCACGGTCATTGTCAAGGAAGCAGTGGATGCGCTCATAGCATAGAGTGCCTTGGAAACATTGCCAACAGAGTTCAGAACCATGTAGTCCTGTCTGTCGAAATCGGGGGATTGCGGACAGTTTTCAAGCCTTAGTGTCAGAAAGGAAAGGCAATCTATGAATCCCTCAAAACGTAACATGCTTTTCTCTGCTCTCCCGATTGTCTGATATGTGATATTTCTTTCGGTGCGATGCAGCCCTTGAAATATCGGTTGCGGATTTCATATCTGCCCGATATGTTCGGAAAAGCAATGGCGAAATACCGTTTGTCGTTGTTGGTGAAGTGTGCCTCACGGCATTCTCTTTTCGCCAGTGCCGTATTTATCCCCCTTTCCTGCAGGTAAGAGAGCAGGGCAGGAGAAGACAGCTGTACGATGTCAAGCTGCTGGAAACTCGGCTTGGTGGCAGATTTCCTGTGAAAAGAGAAAGACATAGGATGGACATGTGGTGTTTGGGTACGAAGAAAAGAATAACCCTTGTAAGTGATAACTTGCAAGGGTTTCTTGTTTTTACTAAAGAAATAATGATTATAAATAAAGAGTGTGTGATTAGGTTCATGTTCCTCGCACTAAAAAAATTAATAACGCTCTGATAAGGGAACATAGGAGTAAAATGTCAATAAAGATGAGAGCATTAAAATTAATGGACATGGTTTTATTGACCATGATGATGTGTGTAACTTTCGCGGTCTTGTGGTGATGATGAAAATGGAGCTGCAACCTCAGCTATAGAAGGTACATGGAGCTATACTTCCACCATAGATGAGGATATGCGTTCTGGTAAATTTACCTTTAAGGCTGACGGAGGTTTAATCTGGGAAGATGATGAAATATCTTCTGACTGTTCTTATACCTTGAACGACGATAAGCTGAAAATTATTCTGAATCATGATGATTATATAGAAGGCACAATCTCTATTTCTGGCAATCAGGCCACTTATAAATACACTTGGCATGATTATGCAGGAGAATGGGATAGTGATACAGAATATACAATGACACTGATAAAGCAATGATATGATTATAAGATATTATAGCTTGTAAAAGATTCTCAACATATAAGTATAAGCCTTGAAGTGTGTGTATTCGCATTTTCAGGGCTTTTCTTGTTTTTACCTATATGTAGTAAAATTAATGAGTATCAAATCTCGTTGCAGATAAACAAAAATCCTTCTACCTTTGAGTCTGGTAATTTTAGCAATTAAAGCCTATGAAAACAGAATACGAAAAAATGCGCAGTCAGGAACTCTATTATTTTTCCGACCCTGAGATACATGCCAGTCTGGTACACGCCAAGAAAGTCTGTGCCCGCTTGCGTTCCATGACCATCTACGATGAAGACTACCGTCTGGTGATAGAAGAACTGATTCCCGGTATACCGCAAAGCACTACCATCTGTCCGCCTTTTCATTGTGACCACGGTACAGGCATTATTTTAGGGGAAAATGTGTTTATGAACTATGACTGTATCATGCTCGATGGAGGCTATATCCGTATCGGGAAACACACTCTGATAGGTCCCCATTGTCAGTTCTATACACCTCAGCATCCCATGGATTATGTGGAGCGCCGTGAAGAAAAGGAAACCGCCTATCCCATTACGATAGGTGAGGACTGCTGGTTGGGCGGAAATGTGGTAGTATGTCCGGGAGTGACCATTGGCAATCGTTGTATCATTGCAGCAGGCAGTGTTGTAACCAAAGATATTCCCGATGATTCTCTGGCAGCCGGCATACCTGCAGTAGTAAAAAGAAGTCTGAAGAAATAATCTGAATCTCACCAGATATAGTTTTCAGATGCTTCTGTGAATACTCCATTTTGTCTTGTTATATTCTCTGTTTCACAGTGCGGGATTTGTATCCCACACTGTGAAATATATATCCCGCACTGTGGTTTTTGTATCCCACAGTGTGAAACAGAGAATTTGTTACTAGCGAATGACTTTTTTCGTAGGGAGATTTCTGTTTTTGTTTAGATTCTTTTGCATTTTTATGTTTGGTATAAATGAAAAAAATTAACTTTGCGCAAAACCAATCTTCGAACTATGGATGCAAAACTCTTTTTAATGGCTGGTTGTCTGGCTGGAATCGTTTCTGCATGTATGCATGAGAAATCAGATGATGCGTTTGATATACAAAAAGTTGTGCATGCACTCGTACTCGAAGCTGACAATTTGATGCAAAGTGATTCTTTGTTTTGGAATCGGCCAATTGACAAGTCGCATCCGCAAGTATGCATCCATGATTCACTCATCCGTCAGAAACTGGACAGTGCATTGGCTTTACGTCCTGACAAGCAGATTTATTTGTTGAAATACCGTTATTTGTTGCAGAGCTGGCGCCTGCAGGAAGTATTGGACTTGTTACGTGAAATGGATGGATGTATGAGCGATTCCATGTCGTCCGAATTGTTGCACCTGAAAGCCGTACTCGAAGATTACAAGGGAGATACGCTTACCGCCCGAAGAGATTTCCTGCGAGCTGATTCTGCCTATACGATAAAAATTCAGCAGGTAGCACAGGATTCTCTGATGTATGGTTTTGCCCGAATCGAAAAAGCGCTGAACCTGTCACTGATGCAAAATGATTTCCGTCCGCTTCGGGAGGAAATTGCGTTTTATGAACGCGTGCATTCTTCCTCTATCAATGGGATTGAACAATGGAAACAAATAACAGATAAAGCCGTCTATTATCGGAAAATGTTTGAATAAATTGAATTTACGCTACAACACACAGATGGAAATTACGGAACGGATTATCATAGAGCAACTGAAACAAGGTAACGAAGAGGCTTATAAATACCTCTATCGTCATCATTATGCCTTGTTGTGTCATATAGCGCGTGAATATGTGGGAGATGATTTTCTGGCTGAAACGCTGGTAGGAGATGTCGTTTTTCATCTGTGGGAAGTACATGAGACACTCGACATTCAAGTTTCCTTACGCAGTTACTTAGTGCGTGCCGTGCGGAATCACTGCATGGATTACCTGTCCTCCAAGAAAGAACGTACGGAAGTGGCTTTTTCTTTTATTCCGGAAGAAGGAGAAATGCGCTATCTGCTCTCGGATGATTATCCTCTGGGAAGTTTGCTGGAACATGAATTGGAGGAAGAAATTCATCATGCCATCCGGAATTTGCCGGAAGTCTGCCGGAAAGTTTTTATCAAAAGTCGTTTCGAGGAGAAGAAATACGAAGAAATCGCTACAGAGCTGAATATTTCTGTTAATACAGTTAAGTATCACATAAAG
>SAMEA3387511__coassemble_4147_pt1 | contig 4623 bp, 4 predicted proteins | sample SAMEA3387511__metabat2_low_PE_022 | metagenome-assembled genome bin SAMEA3387511 (sample SAMEA3387511) | Felis catus | biome: Faeces | place: United Kingdom | collected 2012
GCCATGTCGGTTACTTCTTCCGGACGTTCATCGATGAGCAACATAATCATATACACTTCTGGATGATTGGCTGCAATGGCATTGGCAATATCCTTCATCAAGATAGTCTTACCAGTCTTAGGCTGCGCCACAATCAGTGCACGCTGTCCTTTTCCGATAGGAGCAAACAAATCAACTACACGAGCCGACAAATTGTCGTTATATCCTTTACACAATTTGAATTTTTCATCCGGGAAGAGCGGAGTAAGGTGATCAAACGGAATACGGTCGCGCACCAAAGCCGGGTCCAATCCGTTAATTTTAGAAACCTTTACCAGCGGGAAATATTTTTCGCCTTCTTTAGGCGGACGGATAGTACCTTCTACCACATCACCAGTTTTCAAGCCGAGCAGCTTGATTTGTGACTGTGACACATAAATGTCATCGGGTGAAGAAAGATAGTTGTAATCTGAAGAACGGAGGAACCCATATCCGTCGGGCATGATTTCCAGTACGCCGGTACCTTGAAGAATATCATCAAAATCGTAGACTTTTTCTACCGGTTTGGGAGCTGGTGCCGGAGTATTATTGGCTGGAGTTTCGGTAGAAGGAGAAGAGGGTTGCTCTGGCGCGGTCTGGTTGGCAGCAGGCTGCGGGTTGTTGTCCTTTCCCTGATTATTGTTGTTATTATTATTAGAACGGTTATTGCGATTATTCTGACGAGCCTGACGCTGCTGATTTTTCTGTTTCGGTTCTTTAGCCGGCATTACAGGCGCCTCCATTTTGGTAGCCTCAAATTTACCCAGCAATTCAGAAGGTATTTCAAATTTCTCTGACGGAAGATCTTCGATAGGAATGAAATCGTTATTATTCAAGTCGAGCGGTGGAAGTTCCATGTCGTCATCATCGATAGGAAGCGGAGCCGGTTTAGCAGTAACTTCAGCTGGTGTACTTTCAGCGGCTTCCTGCGCTTCTTTTGCCAGAGTAGATTTATTTTTGGAACCCGGCTTACGTCCACGCTTGGCTTTAGGCTTTTCTTCAGTGGCAGGAGCAGCAGCAACTTCCGGCTGAGCATTTTTTTCTGCAACCGGTGCAACAGGTTCCGTTTGCTCCGGCAATGCAGGAATTTCCTTGAACAAAGGAGTCGGTGCTGGAAGGGCAGGAGTATTGGCCTCCAGCTTCTGTGCTTTGTCTTTGGTAGCCGTGTATACTTTGTCCCCTTCTTTCTTTATACTGATGCGCGAGCGTTTACGTGGCTGTCCTTCCTTGCGTTCTTCGTTGTTTTGCTGTGCGGCCACTTTTTTTGTCGCACCGACAATTGCCTGCTCATCCAGGATACGATACACCAGCTCTTCTTTTTTCAGTGAATCGACCTTTTTCAGACCCAACTCTTTGGCAATCTGCTGCAATTCAGACAAATTTTTGTCGTTTAATTGAATGATATTGTACATAAATAGGTTAAATGAATTATTAATATTGGGTGTGTGAAGCATGACAAACCGTTCAGAGGTCTCTTTCCTCTTTCACACATTTGAATTATCAATGATTTTTGATTGTTTTTTATTGAATTCGGATTGGATACGAAGACGTTTCCAAATACCTTTTCGCATTATTGCGAGTACAAAAGTAAGTGTTTTTTGTTATAAACACGAATAAATGCGGACTTTTTTTACAGTTTCTGTCCACGGATTAAAAGAATTGTGCTAATTTAGCGTTGAAAATACAATTTAATTGACACATTAACGCTTATGAAAAAAGTAATTTTTACAGAAAAGGCTCCTGCTGCCATCGGTCCTTACAGCCAGGCAGTAGAAGTAAACGGCATGGTATTCTTGTCGGGCCAGATTCCGGTAAATCCGGCTACAGGCGAAGTGGTAGAAGGTGGAATCACTGAACAGACTACTCAGGTATTCGAAAATATCAAGAATGTACTTGCTGAAGCCGGACTGACAACTGCCAACGTGGTAAAAACCACTGTGTTCCTGGCAGATATGGCGCTGTTCGGTGAAATGAATGCCGTATATGCCAAGTATTTCGAAGGCGATTACCCTGCTCGCTCTGCGGTAGCTGTCAAAGCTTTGCCGAAAGGAGTGCTGGTAGAAATTGAAAGTATTGCGGTAAGATAACCGTAACAAGGAGCAGACCGTAAGGAAAATGTCTTTATGGTCTGCTCCCAATTTGTTTAACAGGAAATTTTGTGACAATGCAACTGAACATGCGTACAATTTGGGGAGAGAATAAATGGAAGCTGGCCACTTTCATACTGGCCATTCTGACAGTAACGGCTTCGGTTTTATATATTTACAGATACGAACCTTTCTCGTCCGGACTGGAAATTACCGACGAACTAGGAGGAAATATCTTTCCGGTCACCATCCTGTCTACTGCTACGACTGATGCCCAACTGATTGTACCGGCCGACAGTACCTATCTGGGAAACCCCAAATCGTGTATTGGCATTAAGATACGCAGTCCGCATGCCAACAGTAAACTTCACATAGAATTAGCTGAGACTCCTTTCTTTGCCCATTCGGTTTCTGAATTCATTCTGCCGGAATCAGGAAAGGAATACCTGGTTTTCCCAGATGTAATATGGAATTATCAGGCCCTGCTGGAAAATACTCAGGCCATGCCTGTTACCGTATCCATACAGGCAAAGGTGAATAACAACCGGACATATTCGGCAGTGCACACGTATTCCGTACGTAGTATCAACGAATGTCTGTTGGGCTACATCGACAGCAAAATGAAATTTCACGACACAGGCGATTTCTTTGCGGCCTACGTCAACGAAGACAATCCCAACATCAGCCAGGTGCTGCGCGAGGCACTGGATTCACGCATTGTCAACCGTTTCTGGGGATACCAAAGCAAGGACCCGAAAGTAGTAGATAAGCAGGTGTATGCCTTGTGGTATGTTTTGCAGAAAAGAGGGTTCAAATACAGCTCCATCAGCAACAGCAGCCTGTCGTCCAACGTGGTCTTTACTCAGCGCGTACGTACCTTCGACGATGCCCTTCAGTCGGCACAGATTAACTGTGTGGACGGAAGCGTACTGTTTGCTTCATTGCTGAAAGCCATCAATATCAATCCGATTCTGGTACGCGTGCCGGGTCACATGTTTGTGGGTTATTACACCGACCGTTTGCACCAGGAGATTCATTTCCTGGAAACGTCCATGATTGGCGACGTGAACCTGGATGACTTCTTCCCGGAAGAGAAACTCGACTCCACAATGGCGGGAAAATCACAGGAAAGCGTGTCAAAATTCATGTTCGAGAAATCCAAGGAATATGCCACCCGCATTTATAACGAACACAAAGACCTGATTCATTCGAGCAAGGTGAACTACATGTTCCTGGAGATAGACAAGGCCACCCGCGCGTATGTGCAGCCCATTGCGGCCAAATAAGACCTCAATTTCATGAAACTGATTTATCTTTATCATAGCGGCTTCGCCCTACTGGGGGAAGGTTACACGCTTATTTTCGACTATTTCGAAGACTCCGTGTCGGCCGACAAAGGCATCGTGCACGAACAGCTTCTTTCACGTGAAGGACGGTTGTATGTGTTTTCCAGCCATGCACATGCCGACCACTTTAACCGGCAGATACTCTCCTGGAAAGCGCTTCGGCCTGACATCGTCTATCTGCTTTCAACCGACATTCCTCTTTCTGCCCGAGACAAAGAAAACGGAAACTTCCATACATTGGCGAAAGGAGACACCTATCGTGACGAATATCTCACCGTGCGGGCTTTCGGCTCGACGGACATAGGCATCTCTTTTTTAGTCCAAACCCCGGAAGGAGCTACCGTATTCCATGCCGGCGACCTGAACAACTGGCACTGGATGGATGAAAGTCCGGAGGAGGAATGGAAACGTGACGAAGCTTTCTTCCTTCGTGAGCTGGAAGACATTGCCGTCTGCAAGGCGAAAATGGATGTCGTGCTGTTTCCGGTCGACCCTCGTTTAGGAAAGGAATACATGCGAGGGCCTTTACAATTTGTGAAACGGATAAAAACGACTATATTTGTACCGATGCACTTCGACGAAGCTTTTGAGAAGGCTTCGGCTTTTGCACCTTTGGCCGCATCGGAAGGGACTCAGGTTCTTACTCCTGTCCGTCGCGGCGAGACATTGAACTTAGACCACTATATCAACTTAAAATAAAAAGACAATGGAAATAAAAGGAAGATTTGACCACTTCAATATCAACGTAACTAATCTCGAAAAAAGTATCCAATTCTACGAAAAGGCGCTCGGACTGCATGAGTCTCACCGCAAGGAAGCGGCCGACGGCTCTTTCATCCTGGTGTACCTTACCGACGGATGCACGGGTTTCTCACTGGAACTGACCTGGCTGCGCGACCATACGGAAGCCTACGAACTGGGAGAAAACGAAAGCCATCTTTGTCTCCGTGTGGCAGGCGACTACGATGAAGTACGCAAGTTCCACAAGGAAATGGGCTGTGTTTGCTTCGAGAATGAACAGATGGGACTGTATTTCATCAATGACCCGGATGATTATTGGATTGAGATTCTTCCGCTGAAATAAACCTTTATCTCTAATACTAAAAACAAAAAACGTTATGAAATACCCATGAGATAAAAAATCACGCCCAAGAGAATGTAAATAGTCAAGC
>SAMEA3387511__coassemble_4477_pt1 | contig 4150 bp, 2 predicted proteins | sample SAMEA3387511__metabat2_low_PE_022 | metagenome-assembled genome bin SAMEA3387511 (sample SAMEA3387511) | Felis catus | biome: Faeces | place: United Kingdom | collected 2012
ATCAGTATCCGTCTATACAAAGATACCTTGTTTCTACACAAAAAGAAAGTCAGGAGGGCTAAAAAGAAGCTCACCGCTAATCCCTTTGAAGAAAGATTGCCCGCATAGAGATTCACAAAGGAACTCGTTTCGGACGAAGGTGACAAACGGAACGGGAACAGCCATTCCGACAACTCATCCCACAAAACGCGCTTCCGGTCCTGATGATAGGAAGAGAGCGACTGAAGCGTCACTGCATCCAGTCCGTAGCAATCCATTCCTTCCACATCCGATACGCGTACGGTCCAATAAAGCAGGTTTCCCAGAATGCTGATTTCGTCTTTCGTGATGTCTACCGGACGGATATCGAACGGCAGGAAGCGATAACCACCTTCGTCCGTGCTTTCCAGTAAGCCCATTTCACCTTTTTCGCCAAACAGATAGCCATAGAAACGCTTGTCGCTCGTCTCACTCATGACAAACCATTTGATACCCAACTGTGAACCGATACCCGTATCTTTCACGAAAGGCCGTCCGTTCACCATCTTCAGGTGGAAGAGAGCTCCTTTGCTGTCCAGACAGAAATAGCCCTCTTCATAGGGCTTTCTCACTGTAGGGTTTCCCCAATATGCTTTTACCGGAAAGCTAAACCCTTTCTTGATAAGCTCTTTGGTGAAGATTTCACTCTTCTGTCGATTTACCGAATTGGACTGTGCATCGACAAAAGTCAGCTCATGATCCATTCGGAAATAATCGCCGGGAAGCGTAAGATTTCCCCGTTTGGGCATGGCTTCCAGCAACACCCCCATAGCGGGTTGCGGAGAGAATACATCGACCGGACGAAAACGGAACATCACTTGTTTGCTCCGCAGGATTTTCACGTCGATGGCCTGTCCCTCCAGCGAATCGGGCAACTGGCCTTCCATGGCCAGCTGGCGATAATTCAGCAGCGGAAGCAGTGAATCGTATTGCGCACGAGGATACTCGTTGCCATGAATATCATAAAATGAATTCTTATGCTCGCGAAAGTCAATCACGCAAAGTTCCTTCAACCGGGCACTATAATACATCAGCGGATAGCTGTGCGAATCGTCGGTCATTTTCTGTACCAGTGTCGGCACCGTCCAGGAAGCCAGCAGAGTGACAGACACCAGAATGACTGAAAAAATGAGAGATTTGTATTTCATTGTTCATTGTTTTTATTGTACACCATATTTGAACCGGATGCAGGATGAAAATGGAAAGATAAAAGAAGCTGCCAGTATCCAGCCGATTCCTGCCCCGAACTGTGAATAGGCTCCGGGATAGGAGGAAACAAACAGCATGGACAGCAGTCCCACCGATACCACAATGCATAGCATCCGCTGTTTCCACTGGGGCTCGATACAAATCCACGCAGTGAAGCCATAGCCTGCCACTGCTGCCACTATCCAGGGAAGCAACTGCTGGAGCATCATTCCTACAATTTCGGAAGGCAGGAACAGACGAACCACAGCCGAAAGGACCAGCGAAAGCAGCAGACAAAGCAACAAGATGACACTGAAACCATACCACAGCATGGAGGCCATAATCTGTGTTTCTCCTGCCGGAAGATGGAGTGTCAGCTTCAGCCGTTTCTGCGTCATTTCGGGCACATACTGCACGACTCCCAATGCAATTCCGGCCAGCGGCAGCAGATACATCATCCACGGAGCAACCGATGTGCCCTGAAAAAGACAGCCATACCACACATTGACCGCTTCATTCAAACGGATTGCGTGGGTAAGGTCGATGTAGGTATAACCCACAGCCGCTGCCATCAGCAACAGCATCACCCCAATCAGGCGGCGGGTTTTCATCCATTCTTTATAAGACAAGGCTCTGAATAAATTCATGACATTAATATTTACCTGTTAAACCAATAAATGCATCTTCCAGCGAAAGATTCTCTTCTGTAATTTCCGTGACACCCATCGCCTTCAACCGTTGTTCGACTTCGGCCTTTGGCAGAAAAGAATATACTTCCCATTTATCACCCAATGCGGAGGGATGCCAGAAGTCTTCATCGGCTTCCAGCTTAAATCTATCTCCCGGACGGGTGAAACGGTATCGCTTGAAATGGTGCATGATTTCCTTTACCGGCTTATGCAACAGCAAGCGGCCATAGTCCATGATCATGCAATCATCTATCAGCAGTTCCATGTCCTGAATGATGTGCGAAGTGAGAAAGACTGTCTTGTTCTCTGCCGATGCATATTCCCGAAGGTATTCCACAAACAGACGACGATAGCCCGGGTCCAGTCCCATGGAAAAATCATCCAGAATCAACAGTTCCGGGTCCTGGGCAAAAAGCAGTCCCAACGCTACCTGCGAACGCTGTCCGCACGACATGGTAGAGAGTTTCTGTGAAGGAAGTACCTGCAACTTTTTCAGCAATTCATAATAGGCCTCTTTCTTCCATTTCGGGAAAAAGGCCGAATAAAATTTCTCTATCTGCGAAACCGTGAAGTAGGCATGTTGCACATGGCCTTCCAATAACAGTCCCACCTTCGACTTGGTAAGCGGAGAGAGGTGTTCCATCTCCTCACCAAACAGCCTGCACACGCCCGAACGAGGCTTCAGGTAACCGTTGAGGATATTGATAATAGTGGTTTTCCCGGTGCCGTTCTTTCCCAACAGCCCCAGTACCTTTCCCTGCTCCACATCGAAACTGAGATTTTCGTAAATCAAGCGGTTTCCGTAATAATGCGTAATATTTTCACACTCTATTATTTTACTCATTGTAGAATGATTAAATGATTAGTTCTTAAAATTTTACCCCTACCTTGATGACGGGTTGCACGAAATCCTTTCCTGCCATTGTAGTCGTAAAAGCCCTGGCATACGTCACCTCGCCCCGGACATAACCGGACAGGGCAGGAGTAATTTCTCTTTCATACCCCACAGCCGCATACGGCATCAGCCGGACAGCCGTCTGGTAATCGTATTCTTCCACCAGCAAGTCTGCTCTTTCTGCCGGGAGCTGCTGGTTCTCCGATACACTGGCATATTGTCCGTCTTCCTTCATACAGCCCCATCCGCCTTGCAAGCCCAGTCCGGCGGAAGCAGTCCATACCTGCCGACCTTTATACCAATTTCTAGCACCCTGAAGCCATATCCCCGTAACGTGCAGATTCTGCTTTCGGAAAAACGGATATTGCGATGCCGTCACAGAGCGGGAACGATAGTCCATCCGCACTTCGGACGACCAGTCTGAACGGCTCTCTTTTCCTCCTGAAAGAAGTTGATACGCCAGCCAGGCACGCAGCTGGTCCCTGCTCATCACTTCATTGCTACCGTAATAGACAATCTGCGATACGCCCAGGCCGTCCGTACTCTCCTTATAAGAATTTTCCCTGTTTTCCAGTGATTTCAGTGCGATGCCCAGTTCCATCGCCTGAAAAAGTCGGGACTGCTGCCAGGTAAGCTTTGTACGGTAACCCACCTCACTCCCTGTATGAGTAGAGTAGGTGATGGAAGTCGAAGAACCGCTTCCAAAGCGTCCGGAAGTCTTTCGGATGAATACCTCCTGAAACCAGTGCAGGTCTCCGCGATGATACTGTCCCTGAAAGGCTACTTCATGCGTTTGGGTAAACAAGGGTGTCGTGTTCGAAGTATATCCACTTTCACCAAACACCTCACTGCGCCCGTAGAAACCTCCAAAACTGATGAGAGAAGTATATTGACGGTCAGTCGTTCCATAGATGCCGAAGCCTACCGTTTCCACGTTGCGCAAATACCCGTAAGAAAGTCCGACTTGCCACCCGGAAAAAAGTTCATACGAGAAACCCGTCGACAAATGCAGGTTCATCAGGGAATTCTGATGCCGCAAGTCCTTGAACTTGGCGTAGTTTTCCGTACGGTATTCCAGTTGCCCTCCCCATGAAAGGCGAGGAGTGAGGAGATAGCCTGCTTCCCCTCTGAGCATGTACCATTCATGCCGTTTCGTACCGGCTCCCGAGTCGTCCATCTCCACAATGTCAAAAGGCGTTTCTTCCGGATGCAGAAAAGCCGAACCCGACATGTGCTTGCCTTTTTCCGTGCCGTATGCCATGGCACCTCCTAATACCAGCCGCGAGTTCAGCCGCCAGTAGGATTCGGTTGAGACCAATCCGCCCAGCCGGCTGTCCGACTGATAATAATTCACCAGTTT
>SAMEA3387511__coassemble_4760_pt1 | contig 3855 bp, 3 predicted proteins | sample SAMEA3387511__metabat2_low_PE_022 | metagenome-assembled genome bin SAMEA3387511 (sample SAMEA3387511) | Felis catus | biome: Faeces | place: United Kingdom | collected 2012
GGGCAATACGCATGAGGAGACACTCAAACTGGTACGTGACAATGACTTTGTCAGCGGGCAGTATGTATGGACAGGTTTCGATTATATAGGTGAACCGACACCTTTCGGATGGCCGGCGCGCAGTTCCTATTTCGGCATTGTGGATCTGGCAGGTTTCCCGAAGGATACATATTATCTGTATCAGTCAGAATGGTCTGAGGAGCAGGTCTTGCATCTTTTCCCGCATTGGAATTGGAAGCCGGGGCAGGTTGTGGATATGTGGTGCTATTACAACAAGGCGGATGAAGTGGAATTGTTCGTCAATGGAAAATCGCAGGGAGTGAAGTCAAAGACTCCGAACTGCCTGCATGCGATGTGGCGCGTGGAATATGAGCCGGGAAGCGTGAAAGTTATAGCACGGAAGAATGGCAAAGTTGTCGGAGAAAAAGAAATCCGTACGGCGGGTGAACCGGGACAGATTCGTCTGACTCCTGACCGTTCGCAGTTGACGGCCGATGGAAAGGATTTGAGCTTTATCACTGTAGAGATTCTGGATGAAGAAGGAAATTTATGTCCGAATGCGGACAAGCTGGTGAACTTTGAAGTTGAAGGTGACGCATTCATTGCCGGTGTGGACAATGGAAGTCCGATTTCGATGGAACGCTTCAAGGATAACAAACGCCGGGCGTTCTATGGGAAATGTCTGGTTGTGGTTCAGAATAGGGGAAAGCAGGGTACGGCACATTTAGTGGCAACATCTAACGGATTACAATCAGCTAATGTAAAAATTACAATTGATTAGTTATACAAATTTATTTAAAAAGCCATGAATTTAAAAGCAAGAAAATTGTGGACCTCTATTGGATTATTGATTTTATGTCTTTCTGCATCAGCGGGAACAAGCAAGCAAAATGATGAATCCCTATTGAAACCTCGTATTGTCGTCTTGACAGATATTGCTCCGGCTGATGTTGAGCCTGATGATATGGAATCCATGGTCCGTTTGTTGGCTCATGCAGATATGTTTGAGATAGAAGGACTGGTCGCTACAGGCGGATGGAATATCTGTGGCGGTACCTATCCCGAAAGTTGGATGGACAGTTTGTTGACGGTCATCGACGCTTATGAAAAAGATTTGCCTAATCTGATGAAGCGGTCGGAGCAGGAAGGTTTTTTACCGGAAAGGCAGGAGAACGGAAAGCAGGAATTGGGCTATTGGCCCACTGCCGGTTATCTGCGCAGTCGGACGGTGTTGGGAAGCAGAGGGCTGGGAATAGAACGGATTGGTGAAAACAATGATTCTCCGGGAAGTGACTTGATAATCAAGCTGGTTGATGAAGAGGACAGCCGTCCGTTATGGATTACGGTATGGGGCGGTGCCAACACATTGGCACAGGCTGTGTGGCGGGTTAGAAAGGAACGGAGCGAATCGGAGGTGCATAAGTTTCTGGATAAACTGTGTGTATATACGATTACAGATCAGGACGTATGTGGGGGGCCTCCTGTAGATTATGCGTTCAGTTCCCATCAATGGCTACGCAAAATTTGCGGAAAAACATTACATTTCTTTTGGGATGAAAGTGCCTGGCTTGTGCAGAATACACTTGGAAGTATGAATTGGAATAAATATGCCTCCCATATACAAGGGCATGGTCATCTAGGGAAAGTTTATCCCCAAAATAAGTATGGAGTAGAAGGGGATACACCTTCTTATTTGCATGTTCTTCCTAATGGATTGAATAATCCTGCTGTGTGCAATCAAGTAGGTTGGGGTGGCTATTTCCGTTGGACGCTTTCACCTGATGGTCAGACGGAATGCTATACAAATGCATCTCCAGATATTAAAACTATATCCGAGAAATACGAGAAATATTTTTATCCAACCATATTTGCCGATTTTGCAGCCCGAATGGATTGGGCAGCTTGTGGCGAAGGAAATCATAATCCGTCTGTCTATGTAAATGGCAAAAAGGGTTTGGATCCTATCATCATTACTTCGAAAGTGGGACGAAGAATATGGCTGGACGCATCTGAATCAATTGATGTGGATAATGACTCATTAGCATATCATTGGTGGATATTGCCAGAAGCTGGTACCTATACAGGCCATATAGAGATTATGCAAACTGATAAGCCTGTCGCATTCTTTGATATACCACAAGATGCAGCAGGCAAGGAATTACATATGATTTGTGAAGTAATGGACAATGGTTCTCCTGCACTGACTGGATATAGAAGGGTGATTATACGCCCAGTTGATTAATTTGTGCGATTGCATATAGCAAGTTACTCCCATTTTAAAGACTGAAAAAACTTCATTGGCTTTGGAAAAAAGATAGTTACACTTACTATTCGTCTTGATATGCTGAAACACTTTAATAACAGAAAACATGAATGACAAACTTAGTCTAGCAAGTTCAAGTTGTATATAGATACTTAATGAGACCAAATTTGTTTACGAATAAATCGTAAGTAAGTTTATAGCCAATTGGATTGAAAGTCCTGCTTTCTCGCTTTCAGTCCAATTTCGGTTATCGGACAAGATTTCAATAGAAGAAACAATGATTAGGCAATGAGGGAAAATGTATATTTACAAATATTGCAATCCGATAAAAACGATTAAATATAAAAATGTAGCGTTCGACCATTGTGTTTTCAGTGATCGAGTCTTATTCCAAGCCCCGTCAAAAGATGGATAGTTAATAATCTTCTTCCTGATCTACATTCAATAGTGCCTTCCAATCCTTTTCCGGGATGGTTGAACATACTGTAGAAATCCACATAATATATAAGTGTAATCCACATCGTGGTGACAAGTACGGAGAAACTCTAAGAACGTGTCAGTCCTTTTTCATTACCATCAGAAGCAGATTGGCTATAAGCGCACCCAAATCTGTATCTTGATGGCATTTGCACTTTCCCCATAGAAGTATTTCAACGGGAAGTTTTGTTTTATCTGTTTGAACGGCAGTTCAATTTCCCAGCGTTTACGGTAAATCTCTATAATCTCGTTCGAGTCTGACTCCATATCGTTTGTAAGCAATGCTATCAGTTTGTTCTTTTTGCATCGGCATAAGTGATGATAAGGGCATGATGAACGAGCAATCCACTTCCCTTCAGAACTTTTGAGAATGTGATATATTATATGCGCACTTCCATAAGGCCGTCTGTGTTCTTGTACATACAGTCCTCTATAATGCTGTATCTCAGTTTTTTTCTTCATTTTGTCACATACAATACTTCTCTTTATGTGAGAGTTTTCAGTTTCTCATAGTCAATATATGCACAATCCATGGCAACTATGTCTCCCTTGCCCAGTGTTGACGGCCTTAACATAAAAGAATCGTTGGTGACTGCAGATATAAACTTAATATCTGAAGGGACTCTCGCATTGGCGTGTATGACCCGTGTGCACCTTTATGCCCCCTTTCTTTTTGCCAGTCTTGGGATGACGACCCACACCCTTGAACAACAGATTGGAGAATAGTGTGATAGTAGTGGAGTCAATAATCCGAAGACGTTTCATCCAGACTGCATCCCTATTTTTGCGTCTGTCCGCTAAAATGTATACAGTTGGATTATTTATTTAGCGACAGAAATCTAACGGAAATGAGCTGACCTCGCAAATGAAATCAGCCCTAATTTTATACTCCCACACAATTTTTATCGGACAGCAATAATTTACAAACTAAATATCACTATACAGTTTAATTGCGCATTATATTTTAACGTATTTTTTTGCTAAAATATTTGCAAGTTCCAAAAGTTTGCGTACCTTTGCAACCGCAATCGAGAAACATTGGTTGCAAACATAAAAATGCTGGTGCCATAGCTCAGTTGGTAGAGCAAAGGACTGAAAATCCTTGTGTCCCCGGT
>SAMEA3387511__coassemble_5618_pt1 | contig 3186 bp, 4 predicted proteins | sample SAMEA3387511__metabat2_low_PE_022 | metagenome-assembled genome bin SAMEA3387511 (sample SAMEA3387511) | Felis catus | biome: Faeces | place: United Kingdom | collected 2012
CAGCCACTCCTGCCACTCCCATGCCGAAGCCTATCACGAACAGCAGGTTCAGCAAGGTATTGACCACACCGGCCATGACCAGAATATACAGCGGGCGTCGTGTATCGCCCATACTTCGCAAAATGGCGGCACCGAAATTAAATGCCATGATAAAAGGCATTCCCAGGAAATAAATACGCAGGTAAGTCACCGCCTCATCCAGCACATCCGGTGGAGTGCCCATCCATGTCAGAATCGGCCGGGCAGCCACCTGCCCCAACACAAGCAAAAAGAATCCACTGAGAAGTGCCACCAACTGCACCGTACTGATGGCATTGCGTATGCTCCTGTCGTCCTGCTGCCCGATGTGGTTGGAGATAATGGCACAAGCTCCCATGGAAACACCCATAAACAGGTTTATCAATAACCCGATGACCGGCGCATTACTTCCCACGGCTGCCAGTGCCCTGCTTCCTACGAAGTGGCCCACTACTGCCACATCCACCGAATTAAAAAGTTCCTGTAACAAACTGCTGGCTGCCAGCGGAAGGGCAAACAGCAAAATTTTCTTGAACAACGGCCCGTCCAGCATATCTATCTCATTGCTTTGGGCACGTTTTTTAGTCACACTGTTATCCATCTTTTTACCTTCTTCAAAATGCGCGGCAAAGTTACGGTAAAATTGGATAAGATGGATACAGGCAGACTTCTGTTTTATCCATTATTAATCACCCTGCCACCTATAATTACCCTCATTCGTAGTTATTCTTATTAATCAGGTTTACCACTACCTTCACCATAACATCTTTTTCCTCGGTACGGCTCTCGGCAATCATCAGCGTAAGAGCCACAAGGGTGTTGTCGGCAATGCGCTTACTCCCATCTGGATTGTATAAAATGCCGTTACCGGCCATAAACCACAGGAAAAGGGTGGCAGCAATACGTTTGTTGCCATCACTAAACGAATGATTTTTCGTGACGAGATAAAGCAGCATAGCCGCTTTTTCCTCCACAGAAGGGTAAAGATCTTGCCCGCCAAAAGTCTGGCATATTTGCCCGATGGAACTTTTAAAGGAATCATCCTTCTCATGGGCAAACCACTGGCTTCCACCGAATTTTCCCTTCAGTTCTTCTATGGCCTGCATGGCTTCCTCGTAGGTAGCATGAAACTTTATTTCGTTAGTGGTCTGCTCTACCGCCAGCTGCTGATAATCGTACTTATCCAACGTATCAAGGGCGTAAGTATAATCAGAAACTACTTCCACCAAATTAAGCGCATCTTCCGATGTCAGTGCCTCCTGTACCTTGACTGTACGGCCCAAGACCGTTACCAATTGCTTCAATTCAGTATAACGCTGTTCGGTCAAAACCTTATTGACGACATAGCCTTTCACCAGATATTCTTTCAGCACCTTATTGGCCCATATACGAAACTGAGTACCTCGTTGGCTTTTTACACGATAACCCACGGAAATGATGACATCCAAAGAATAAAAGGAACAGGTTGTTTCACTCCATCAACACGCAAAAAATGCGTGTTGTTCTCTTTTTCCAGTTCACCTTCGGAAAAGACATTATTGATATGTTTTCTTATAGTCTTTTCATCCCTATTAAATAGATTGGCCATCTGGTTAGCCGAAAGCCATACAGTCTCGTCTTCTAATTTAACGTCAATGGATGTTTGTCCATCAGCGGTACAATAAATTACTATTTTATCATTCAATTCCATAACCCAATTTCCTAAACGGATTCAACAACTCTGTCATGCTTTCTTCTTCCTGTTTCAGTAAATCTGTAACGGTTTTGCCATGTTCTTTACTCTTCTTTTCTTTTATTCATCCGTTACCTTAAATTTACCTTAATATATACAGCTATCTCTATTTATATTCTCTATAAAGATTGATTGGCGTGCAGTAATTGCAAATTTAATGATTAAGCATGAGAAAAGCCAATGTTAAATTTAAAATATTAACATCCTCCAGAACTTACTATCTAAACATACCTCCACACTTTCCCAACTCCTTAATTCCAAAACTGCAAACGAACCTACAAAAATACCTCGACACGAACGTGTCAACCTCTCCGCACGTACGTGTCGAGACATCAGCACGAACGTGTCAAGACCTCGTCACGTACGTGTCGAGGTAAATTTAACTATATTTTTAAGAAATGGCCCAAGTTGATTTCCTGAAAAGGTCCACATACCCTGTAAACGTTTTTCATGTATAAAAAGACAAAAAAAAGACCTTATCCACATATGATTCACGCAAACTACCGTATCTTTGCAAAAAAATTTGCAGATTATGAAGAAAATAGGTTTAATCATACTGGGCGGGGCACTGATAATGAGCAGTACTTCGTGCGTCACCAAGAAAAAATTTCTCCTTGCAGAAAACGGACGGATAGAAGCATTGTCCAGAGGAGACAAGCTGCAAGGGCAACTGAACGAATGCCAACAAAATGCGCGGACAAATTGACCGCCTGCAGCAAGATACCAACCGGCAGGGAAACTCCATCCGCCATTACCAGCAGCTATTGTCAAGCAACATGAACGAACAGGAGAAGCTGAACGCTCTGCTCGGTGAAAAGATGAAAGAACTGGATGAACGTGAAAAGACCATTCAGGAACTGCAAGGCATGATTGACCAGCAGAATGCCACGGTACAGAGCCTGCTCAACAGTGTGAAAGATGCCTTGCTCGGCTTCAGCAGTGACGAGCTGACCGTACGCGAGCAGAACGGCAAGGTCTATGTGGCCATGTCCGACAAGCTGTTGTTTCAGTCCGGAAGTGCCAAACTGGATAAACGTGGAGAAGAGGCTTTGGGAAAATTAGCTGAGGTATTGAACAAGCAGACCGAAATTGATGTATGCATTGAAGGACATACGGACAACAAGCCGATTCATACCGCACAGTTCAAGGATAACTGGGACCTGAGCGTTATCCGCGCTACCTCCGTAGCACGTATCCTGATTGAAAAATACAAGGTCAACCCGTTGCAGATACAACCCAGCGGACGCGGAGAATACATGCCGGTGGCCGATAACGAAACAGCCGAAGGTCGCGCCAAGAACCGCCGCACAGAGATTATCATGTCGCCGAAACTGGACAAGCTGTTCCAGATGCTGAAAAAATAAGAAGGACTGAAAGTTTTTACAAACCAATAGCCCTGACATGCTTCACCACACGGGAAGTATGTCAGGGCTATT